>JYMV01041997.1_pt1 | contig 147601 bp, 121 predicted proteins | sample 338911 | NCBI WGS metagenome assembly JYMV01 (sample SAMN03354496, study PRJNA234377) | hydrothermal vent metagenome | biome: Deep sea; feature: Hydrothermal plumes at the Eastern Lau Spreading Center, Western Pacific Ocean; material: Seawater | place: Tonga | collected 2009 | depth 2000 m m
TCAATAGAATTAAACAGTTTCGCCGTATTGCCAGGCGCTATGAAAAGCTTGATCGCAACTTCATGTCTAGGCTCAACTTGGTGTGTACCATCATCTGGTTGGTGTGAATGTTAACAAGCCCTAATATTCTAAGGTCTATATTGCATGATACTTGTACGAGGAATACCAAATGTCCGAAAATTCGGTTAAAGTTGCAGCCTGTCAATTACTGTCTAGTGAAGAGGTAGAAGAAAATGTATCAAAAGTACTTAATCTCATTGAATCATGTGCAGAAGAGAACATTGATATTGTAGCTTTTCCTGAAGGATGTTTGTTTGGATACTGTTGTTGTCCTGATTATTGGGATCAAATGTCACCGGCTACTCTTGCCAAAGCAGAGTATTACATCAGCAGCGCTTGCAGAAAATATCATATTAACGTTATTGTGGGGTCAGCCAGTCATCAGAACGGAAATTGGTATAATGATTTAGCAATCTTCGATTGGAATGGCGAATTAAGATATCGATACGCAAAAACCTTTCTTGCTGGTGAAAAATGGTGTCTTAACAACCGTGGGAAATTACCAATTGTGAACTTGGCAGGTGTTGATTGTTGTTTTATCATCTGTCATGACGTGCGTTACCCCGAACTTGTCAAACTTCCAGCTGCAATGGGTGCACAGATTTGCTTTTTCTGCTCCTGTGAGTCAGGTCTAATCAGTGAACATAAGCTTTCTGCTTACCACGCTATGCCGATATCAAGAGCCACTGAAAATGGTATCTACCTTATCATGGCCAATACGCCAGCAAATCCCACTGATATGTATGCGCCCGGTTCCTCACATGGGAATTCGAAAATTATTGATCCCGATGGCAATGTGGTTAAAGAAGCTGGTTTTTTTGGGGATCACATCATCAGCGCGACTGTTGATTTGTCTAAGGCGAAAGGTATAATGGCCAAACGGACTTATTCCGAGGAAACAATTCTACGGGATTGGTTCCAAGAAGGATGTGAATTTGCTGTTCGCGTATAATGTCTTAATCAGAAAAATCATTTTTTCAGACAGAATGAAAATGTTATAATCTTACCTGGATCAATGATTTTGGAGAACCAATTGGAAAAGAAAATTCTTGTTACAGCAGACCAAGCACCAATTGTTAACTTTCCCACTGTAAATTGAAATGGATATGTCACGGCGATTTCACCAATTCAAATGAGCTCACAGCAGGTTTCGCTACGTTTCAGGTAGGCAAAGGACACGGCCATCACTACCATCTGAACGCTGAAGAGATTATTTACGTTGTCCGAGGTGAATCCCAGCAGGCTCTTGAGGATCAAGAATTTGATATGTTGGAGGGCGACAGTATACATATCCCCAAAGGTGCTGTACACTGGACAAAAAACATTGGCCAAAAGGAGTTGATTATTTTAGTTGTCTTCAGTTTTCCAATACCTGAAACAATCGATTTGTGATGTTTAAGAAGAATTGAGATGAGCAAAAGCAAAAATTTCCTTGCCTTTGATTTGGGTGCTGAAAGTGGTCGTGGAATACTAGGCCGCTTTGACGGGACACAGATCAAACTGGAGGTCCTTCACCGCTTTCCAAATGGTGGGATTCGGATTCTTGATAACTTACACTGGGATATCGTTAGCTTGTGGAGAGAAATTAAAAATACACTCTCGATCTGTGCAAGAAACGGTTCTAGCATCGCATCGATTGGCGTTGATACATGGGGCGTCGATTTTGGTTTACTCGACAAATCCGGACACCTGATAGGTTTACCCTTTCATTATCGAGATTCTCGTACTACTGGTGTGTTGGAGAAGGTATTTGACCTGATGCCAAGGCAGTCAATATTTGAGCTTAGCGGCTGCCAGTTCATGGAAATCAATACGGTTTACCAACTCTACTCTATGGTACTCGCAAATTCACCTCTTCTTCGGATTGCCGAAACATTCCTAACAATTCCGGATTTGATTAACTTTTGGTTAACCGGTCAGAAAGTGGCAGAATTTACCAATGCAACAACCACGCAGTTATATGATCCGCGAAAAGAGAATTGGTCGGCTGAACTGTGTCAAGCCCTGAGTATTCCGCTTGGCATATTCCCCGAGATTATTCAGCCTGGGACGGACATCGGGCTGATTCTCTCATCTGTTACTGATGAGACCTCCCTTCAACCAACACGTGTGATTGCTCCCGCTTGCCACGACACAGGTTCGGCGGTGGCGGCAGTTCCGGTACTGGATGGAAGTTGGGCTTATATTAGTTCGGGTACTTGGTCTCTAATGGGGATTGAGGTGGATGAACCTATCATAACTGAACAGTCACTTGATTTGAATTTTACCAATGAAGGTGGAGTAAATAATACCTTCCGCTTCCTTAAGAATATCATGGGCTTATGGCTTATTCAGGAATGCCGTCGTAAATGGTCACGGTCGGGAGAACAGATGTCGTATGATGAGATTTTGCAAATTGTAGACCAGGCTGAACCTTTTAAGGCTTTAATAGATCCGGACCACTATTCATTCCTAGCCTCAGGTGATATGCCAACACGAATTGTGGATTTTTGTAAACAAACGAACCAAAATCTGCCGTTAACTAAAGGGGAGGTTGTACGATCCGCCCTTGAAAGCCTCGCGCTTAAATACCGATGGGTACTCGAAAAACTTGAATTTGTCAGGGGAGAGACCATCAGTACCATTCACATCATCGGTGGAGGAACCCAAAACGAACTCCTTTGCCGGTTCACTGCGGACGCGACAAAGCGTCGAGTCATCGCTGGGCCAGTGGAGGCAACTTCTATAGGTAATTTGTTAGTTCAGATGACTTCAAGCGGGACCATTGGATCTATCGCAGAAGGGCGAGAAATTGTTGCCAAATCATCAAAACTTATTCATTATGAACCAACGGGTAGCCAACAATGGGATCAAGCCTACAATCGGTTTTTAGAAATTACGGGTTTGCCATAAACATTAGCTGTAAGATTAGTATAATCAGTATGGAAATTAAAAACCAGAAATAATGACCACGAGAACCAATTACAAATCCATTTTGGCACTTACCGAAATATATGCTGGTCGGGCACTGCATAGTCAAGTTTTGGAGAAAACAGACTTGGACTATGGGGGATTTCGTTGTCCCGAAAAATTAGTTTGTGAGCCGTGGGCCGCGGCAAACATATTATCAACTTTAACACAACTCTACGTCAACTCAGATTCTCAATACCATTACAAGCAAGAATTGCTGAGTCGAATGGAACTCACCATCAAATTTCTGCTTAGGTCACAACACCGAGATGGAACAGTCAGCGGGTATTTCTGCGAACCTACAATTTCTCTGCCAAATACTGCAGTTTCTACACTGGCACTTCTACGTGCATATAAATGGCTAATACGAGATTCAACTGTTGATAAAGGTATGCCCGATCAAATAAAGAGCTTTCTGGATAAAGCAATGAATGGACTTCAAAACGAGCCTGTTTTTGTCAATCACCACCAGTTTGTAATTGCTGTAGCTTTTCTTGAATACGATCGGCTCTTTGACGACCTGGAAATCCAAGAAAGAGCAAGATCATACATTCAAGATGGAATTGAAATTAGCGACGACGGTCTTTATCCAGATCGAAGTCCTACCTCAAGCATGATTATTAACGCCGCAATTTTAAGTTTTGCTGAACGGTTGGGACAACTTGATTTACTAGATTTTGTACGGCGTAACCTCAATTGTTTGCTGTACATGTTTCGATCAAATGGTGAAGTCACCACGGAGTTCTCAGGCGAAATCCGTGAAAATGGCCTTCCTTCTGGCTATGCTGTCTGGAAAAAAATGTCAATTGTGGATCAGAATGGATTATACGCGACGGCTGGTGACTTGACACTAACCACATATCTTAACCGTTTTGATAATGGGATAATTCGGCCATACCTGAATCATCCTGATCCTAATTTTCAAACCGGCAATAACTCGCGTCTGTTTGTGGCATCCAATGTTGGGAAATTTCTTGAGACGGAGTTGGAACTTGATAACGATTGGATCCATCGGTTACCGATGGATGACCAATACGAAAAGTTTTACCGAAAGTCGAATGTTGCATTTATTCGATCTGGCAAGACAACTGCAACTATCATGGGGAACCAAAGCAACTTCTTTGCGCTTCACAATAATAGCATTGCTATTGATAGTATATTAATCAGCAGTGTCTATAAAGGATTTCGTCATGTGTTAATGACAGAAATCACCGTTGACCAAAAAACCTACCTTACTGAAAGTGAAACTATTCAGTGGGTATTTCGACCTAATCCTAAAAAGCGTGAAGTGGTTGTGCTTAATCTCAGGATCTTTATGGAAATCGACCGGATTGAGGGTGGTTTTGAGTTGAACTTTACAACCGAAGGGTGGGATAGGATTCCACTGATCATTGAATTTGGTCTAAGGAAGGTTGGTACTTTATTCGTTGGTGATTGCAACTGGGATCTAAGCGAAACTGATGCTGTGTTCTTTTCTGAAGAACTGGCTATCATCCAAAACAACACGGATCGGATCACAATTGAAGGTGGGAAAGCGGAGCACAAGATTTTCCAAACAGGGGGTAGTAACCAAGTTGCGCGACTCTTCTTGGCACCAATCACCCCATATGAAGGACTCATCCGAATTACTACTCAATGACTAACCGCACCATCTCCGCTTAAAAGATTCCAAGTTCGTCTTTTGCTTCTTCGCTCATCATCTCTGGATCCCATCGTGGCGTCCAAACAACATTGATGTTCACTTCCTCAACACCGTCTAGTTGTTGAACAACAGTTTGTGACCCATTCAATAATTGTGGTGCTGCTGGGCAACCTGGGCTAGTTAAAGTCATGGTAATATTGACAATATCATCGTTGATGTCAACGCCGTAAATTAAACCCATATCTACAATGTTTAGACCAACGTCTGGGTCTATAACCTGCTTTATTTGTTCGAGAACAACTTCTTCTGTAACCATAGCTATTTCCCTTGTGTGACTTCAATCAACACAGACATAAAGTTCGTCATTTTCAATCTTGACTTCATAGCATTCTACGCTTTCGAATGCTGGCATACATAAAGCTTGTCCTGTTTTAACGTTGAAGCGTGCTCCGTGTCTGGGACACATAATCTCTTCGCCTTCCAATTTACCTTCAGCAAGTGGCCCACCATCATGGGTACACACATCCTCTATGGCATAGTACTCACCACTGACATTGAAAATAGCAACTGGTACAAAATCAACCTCAACCAGCTTTTTTTCACCCTGCGGAATTTCACTTGTCTTGGCAACCTTGAAAAACTCACCCATTGAACAGTCCTTCATTTATTCAACAAAGCCCCAAGCGATAGGCATAACTCGCCCATTTTCTTTTAGATTAGCAAGGGGAATATAAACAGTGTACTATTCAGAGGAGAAGTTTCTGGTCCACTGAGTGGTAGCTTCATCAGCACGCATAGCAGCATGCTCTTCATCTGAACATCCGCGGTCTGTAGCTACGTCTAAATCTTCCTCAACAGGTTTAACAATTTCTTCTTGAAGCAGATAGGCCTCGACTTCCTCTCCGCTCACATCAGCTAAAATCGCATCACCAATCTGGACGCATGGTTGGGATGACTGACCGGTTTTTTCAACCATTTCTTGATAGTTACTTGGGTTATTGATGATATCCCGATCTTCATATTCCAATTCGTATTTTTGCAGAACGGCTCGGACGCCTTGACTCCATCCACAAGAGGGTTTCATGTATCCAATGATTTTTGGTTGGTTCATTTTGTTTTCTCCTTAATTTTGGGAATAATTAATTCAATTGCAGCTTACCCGCAATTGATTCTTGTAATTGATTACGTAAATATTCTAATGGAATTCGTTGTAAGACTGATTCAAAAAAACCATTAACGATTAGTTGCTCAGCTTGGTTGTAGGACAACCCTCGACTCATCAGGTAGAAGATCTGATCTTGATCGATCTTTCCAGCTGTTGCTCCATGAGTACAACGTACATCATCAGCTAGGATTTCTAACCCTGGAATTGTATCGGCACGAGCTTGCTTACTCAGAATCAAATTGTCATTTTGCTGATACGAGTCAATCTTTTGTGCGTCCTTTTGAACTTCGATCATACCCCGCCAGACTGTTCGGGATCGATCTTTTAAGACATTCCGATATAGCAAGTTGCTTGTACTGTTTGAAACAGCATGTTTCTGGTAGGTGTGGATGTCGATATGTTGTCGCGCGTGCGTCACGGTTAGTCCCAGAAGGTCAGCATGACTGCCTTCCCCATTCATCTCTACCAGTTGATCTAGTTTACTCAAGCGACTCCCTAACGAAGTGGTAATCCAACGCAAGTTGGCACCACGTTCAAGCTTGGCCCTCTGTGTCGAAAAATTCCAGACTTTTTTATTCCAATTCTGAATTTGGGCGTAATTGACGAGGGCATTTTGGCCAAGGAACATTTCAACGCCACCACAATGTAGCCCTTTCTCCTGCTGATCAACTGAAAGATGCTCTTCGAGAATAGTTACTTGACTGTCAGCTTCGGCAATAACAAGTGTATGCGAAAAATCGGCAATTGCTTCACCAGATAATGACACAATAACCCGTAAGGGAAGATCTACCACCACCCCTTTTGGTATATATAAAACATAACCGCTTTGCAAAAATGCATTATGCATTGCATTGAATTTATTGTCCTCTGATTGAATTGTCTGGCATACATAGGTTTTCAGAAGATCTGGTCGTTCATCAAGTGCCGCCTTAAATCCGGCAAAATATACCCCTTTATCAGTAAGTGTGTCTGAAAGTGCAGAATAAACAACAGCAGCATCTTTCTGAATGATTAATCCTGAGTTTCTTTTTTCTTCTTCTAAAGCTGAGAAAAACTCAGGGGATTTTCCGTTAGGTTGGGACTTATTTGAAATAACTAATTGAAACTGTTCGAGATCTAGTCCCCGAATGTCTGTTCTACGCCAACTTTCGCTATTTGTCTTCGGAAGCGGGAGCTGTTCAAAAACCTGAAAGGCCTGAATTCGCTTCTCAAGCATCCAAGGAGGCTCATTTTGCAAGCTGGAAATCCTCGCGACAGATTCACCGGTAAAATCGCCCGTTACAGTTTGATTTACTCCCAATCCAAGCTCCTGATCTGACAATCGAGGTTAGCCAATAGATCCTTCCATCTGCAGTTGAATCAGACGGTTCATCTCTACTGCATATTCCATGGGAAGCTCTTTGACAAGTGGTTCGATAAACCCGTTCACAATCATCGCTGAGGCTTCCTCTTCAGAAAGTCCGCGACTCATCAGATAGAAGAGCTGCTCTTCACCAATTTTGCTGACACGAGCCTCATGTTCAACTGTGACGTCTGCAGCATCAACTTCTATAACTGGATAAGTATCGGAGCGCGAATCAGAATCCAGCATAAGCGCATCGCAAACGACATGCGATTTGCAACCAGTCGCATTTTTAGCAACTTTCAATAATCCCCGATAACTTGAGCGACCACCATTTTTACTAATTGATTTAGAAATAATTCGTGAAGTGGTGTTTGGAGCGAGATGTACCACTTTCCCCCCAGCATCCTGATGCTGATTCGCTCCAGAAAAGGCAATTGAGAGGATTTCGCCATGTGCCCCTTCTTCAACCATGTAGACACTTGGGTATTTCATGGTGAGTTTACTGCCAAGATTACCATCGACCCATTCCATGGTTGCACCTTCGTAGGCCATGGCGCGTTTTGTTACCAGATTATAGACATTTCCAGACCAGTTCTGGATCGTCGTATAGCGAACACGAGAATGTGGCTTACAGATAATTTCAACGACTGCACTGTGTAAGGATTCACTTGAGTAGGTTGGCGCGGTGCACCCTTCGACATAATGAATTTCTGCACCTTCGTCCACGATAATCAATGTCCGCTCAAATTGTCCCATATTCTCAGTATTAATTCGAAAATATGCTTGAAGTGGATAGTCAACTTTCACTCCCGGAGGCACATAGATAAAACTTCCCCCACTCCAAACGGCGCTATTCAGCGCTGCAAACTTATTGTCCAAGGATGGTATTACTGTTCCGAAATATTCACGGAAAATTTCGGGGTGTTCTTTTAATGCGGTATCCGTATCGAGAAAAAGCACACCTATTTTCTCAAATTCTTCTCGGGCACTATGGTAAACAACTTCAGAATCATACTGGGCACCGACGCCAGCCAGAAACTTACGCTCGGCTTCAGGAATCCCAAGTCGATCGAAGGTATTCTTGATATCTTCCGGTACATCTTCCCAATTACGTTCAGTTCGGTCAGTGGCTTTCACGTAGTAGTATATATCATTAAAATCAAGTGATGCGAGATGTCCACCCCACTTGACATCAGGTTTTGCTTTAAATATTTCATATGCTTCGAGTCGGAATTCAAGCATCCAATCTGGTTCATCCTTCATATCCGATATCTGATGAATAATTTCTTTGTTTAAACCTTTGCGGGATTTGAAAACCGGCGCTACGTCATCGTGAAAACCATATTTGTAGTCACTGATGCCAACTTCAGACATATTTGTTGCCATTTTTCACCTTCTTTAATGCTCAGATTCTATATTTGGATTTTATATTTGAATTGAGGTGTCGAGATTTGGATTCGTTTGTGTAATAAATTCAATTCCATGTTTTTCGCGTATAGCTTCATAACCTTCTGCTTCAAGAATCTCGGCAAGTTCCCACCCACCAGATTCAACGATTCTACCATCCAGAATTACATGGACAAAATCGGGTTTAATGTAATTCAAAAGTCTTGGATAATGTGTAATAATCAATATGCCAAGATCTGGGCCTACAAGCCGATTGACATTTTCTCCGACTACTTTAATTGCATCAATATCAAGGCCAGAATCAGTTTCATCAAGAACCGCAATTTTTGGTTCAAGCATGGCAAGTTGTAATACCTCAGCTCTTTTCTTTTCTCCACCGGAAAGTCCATCATTGAGATAACGACGCGCGAATGAATCATCAACGCCCATATTTTTCATTTTTTCCCTGAGTTCTTTGCGAAACTCTCGCATTGGAACCAGTGGCGTTGTTGCAGAATCGTTGTTCTCTACAGTTCGAACAGCGCTAACCGCCATTCGAAGAAAGTTTGCCAATGTTACGCCAGGAATTGCTGTTGGGTATTGAAAGGCTAAAAACAATCCTAATTTGGCACGCTCATCTGGTTCAAGTTCCAAAATGTCGATCCCATTAAAAGTCGCGTTGCCAGAGTCAACATCATAGTTAGGATGTCCCATTAGAGTGTTAGCAAGCGTACTTTTCCCACAACCATTCGGTCCCATTAGTGCATGGATTTCGCCAGATTTGATTGCTACCGAAAGCCCTTTCAGAATTTCTTCCCCTGATACGCTCACGTGTAAATTTTTAATGACTAATTCATCACTCATTTGATTTAGATATGCTTCCCTTAACTTTTCGAAATTCGTACTTGCATGGCAAAAAAACTTTAATTTTCAGCCTTTCTCTATCCGCCGATCATTGACATATTTCGTTTAGGCTTAATGAAGTCAACCGAGTTGATCAGATGCCCAGCTTTCTTTTTAGCAACCGATTCAATCATCATATCAGCAATTACTTCGTCAGAAGCCCCTTTACGGAGCGGTGTTAATAAATCCGTTTCTTCAGTTGCGAACAGGCAGTTGCGAAACTTGCCATCTGCAGTCAAACGAACACGGTTACAATCATCACAAAAAGGTTCACTGACCGAAGAAATAAAACCGACTCGGCCGATTCCATCCTTAAACTGGTAGTTTTTTGCCGTTTCATGCTTTAGCGTGGAACTACTTTCGATAGGCTCAAGAGGATAGAGTTCGCTGATTTTATCTACCAATTCTTTTTTTGGCACAAACATATTTCGTCCCCAGATATCATCTGCATCAAGTGGCATAAACTCGATAAAACGCATCTCATAAGAATTTTTACGTGCAAACGAAACTAATTTTACAACTTCTTCCTCAGTAAATCCGCGCATTGTAACTGCGTTGATCTTAATTGGATTAAAACCGCATCGGTTTGCTTCTTTCAGTCCTTCTAAAACTTTTGTCAGTGCTTTTCGACGTGTTATCTGTTCAAATTTTGCTTCGCTTAGGGCGTCAAGACTAACATTAATACGGCGCAACCCCGCATCATAGAGAGCTTGCGCTTGTTTTGCTAAACCTATACCATTGGTTGTTAGACTGACATCCTTGATACCATCGATCTCTAGAACTCTTAGTATCAGGTCAGATAAATTAGGTCGGACGAGTGGCTCTCCACCGGTAATCCGAACCTTATTAACCCCAAGGCCAACAGCGATTCGAATGAGTTGGTCGATTTCATCAAACGTCATAATCTTAGATTTGTCAATAAACTGCATGTCTTCCGACATACAGTATGTACATCGCAGATTACAGACATCCGTTACAGAAACACGCAGATTCGTGGCAATCCGGTTAAAACGATCGACTAAATGTCCTTGTCCCATATCTTTATAATGGAGCTGCTACCGATGATACCTTAATAATATCATAAGCTTACAGGTGCTGCAATATTTTTTATGCTATTTTCCTTAATAAGTATAAAAATGTTGATTTTCCCCCTCCACCTTTACTAGCGATACTCTAACCAGAGCACAGTTTGGGTGCCGATTCTGTTAACTGATCAATTGTAGCATTTGTCGTGTTTGCACTCAGTTTCTTTATATTCGAAGTAATGTATAAGCAGATAACCGAATTTCTCTGAGTCTCCCTTAAGCTAATGTAGAAATCATGTCAGTAGCATCTTCACGTAACTGTACCAGCCTAACAACGAGGTCAGGTCGGCGTGATGGCCAATCTGCTACCAACAAACAAGTTCAAGGGTGTTTTGCCCACACGTTGCTGCCCAGAATAAACAATCAAAAGGAGATCTTCGATTTTCATATGATCTTAGCAGACCTCTATCTGATCCATTGTAAATCCTCGATATTGCTAACCGCGCCCTGTCCCTAGCATTTGTTTCACAGACAAAACTTGGGTAAAAAGTTGCTCGTTTGTCCGTTCAGTACCAGTCAGTTTCTAGACTGCCCGACGACTCTGGGGAAAGAAAGAACGTTGCTGGAGTCTAAACCAGAACCCATTGGGACATTGCACTGAGGTGTAATTTCCAAGCCACTGTCAGTGTGATTTAGAAATTCGCCAGCTTTTAACACCACGCGGTGAATAGTAAGCGGGTCTTCTAAATCCGATGGAGATTTCAGATCACCACACGTTGCGACAATAACAGATTCAATATTTTGGACGATAATACTAAAGAATTCATAAGTCGATTTAAAAACAGAGTCCATTGGTTTCGGCAGGGCGGGCTAAACTATGGCACGGAATCCGCCGACTATCCCATCGGAGTGTGCGATCAGAATCCGAGATTGCGTAATTTGGGTGTTAAGCTGGCGGAGGGCATCTGGCATAGCATCACCACTTCCGATGTACTGATCGCTTGGGTTACAAAAACCAAGTAATCGGTATCTGAATGCAGAACTCCTGTTCGAGTAAACCGATTTAGTTTTAAACGATAGACTTCCGCCTGTGACTTGTTTACGGTTTTTTCAAGTATTTGTAAAGATCACTATCAGTTGTTAGAAAGAGTTTGGTATTCTCGGTTTCGCCGATTGTTTTCTGGTAAGTCTCAAGCGTTTTGGTGAAGGCATAGAACTCTGGATCTTTGCTGTGAGCTTCAGCATAGATTTGGATGGCTTCTGCATCAGCTTGACCTTTGATTTGTTCTGCTGTTTTGTATGCTTCAGATTGAATTCGTTGTAGCTCTTTATCAGCTTGACCTTCAATATCAGCCGCTTCCCCTTCGCCCTCCGATTTGTATTTAGAAGCAATCCGCTGGCGTTCTGAAATCATTCGCAGGAAAACCTTTTGGCGGACTTGATCGACGTAGTTGATCCGTTTAATTTGGACATCAACGATCTCGATGCCAAACTCTTCAGATAAATTCTGCTGTGCTTTTTCCAGAATCATCTGAGCTATTTTGTGTCTCCCTACTTCAATTACTTCAATCTGTTCAGTGTTTTGCTCTCCTTCCTCTAGATCTTCCGTAGCTTGCCGGATATCATTCGTATTTCGGACGACCTCGACCAGTTTCTGTCCTGTTACCAGATCACGTGAGGCAGAATTAATAATATCATCAAGACGCGATTGGGCGTTCTCTTCAGTTTTGAGTGATTGGAAGAACTTCAGGGCGTCTGAAATGCGCCAGCGTGCTGTGGTATCCAACCAAATAAACCTTTTATCCTTGGTTGTAACTTCCTTTTCTCGACCATCCCATTCCAGAATTCGCTTATCGAATCGGTCAACCTTTTGAATAAATGGCGTTTTAATTTTCAAACCGGAGGTTGTGTGGGGTTGACCAATAGGCTTGCCAAACTGCGTAATGATAACTTGTTGACCTTCAGGCACAATGTAGAAAACGCCACTAAAAACCAAAATAATTACAGCTATAGCAATGCCAAGTATGATTAAAATCTGGTTATTCACAAGATGTCTCCTCATTGTCCAAGTTGTAGGATTGGAATTGGCTGGTTGGACTTATCGTCGATGATATAAACTTCCTTGGCGCTAGGCAGTATTTTACTCATCGTTTCCAAATAAAGCCTTTTTTTCGTTACTTCTTTGGCTTTATTATATTGAGCCCGAATTGCATTGAACCGGTCGGCGTCCCCTTTGGCTTCGTTAACACGCTGAAGCGCATACCCTTCAGCCTCTGAGATCATTTTTTTGGCAAGCCCTGAGGCTTTCGGGACAACTTGGTTGTACTCCTTCAGTGCTTCGTTAATGAGCTTTTCCTTTTCCTGCTTTGCTTCATTGACTGCGTTAAAAGCAGGTTTTACTGTTTCCGGAGGATTAATTTCCTGCAGGAAAACTTCGACGACCCTCAAGCCTGTATTGTATTCCGCTAATTTCTGCTTTAACCGTTCTTCTATGTCGTTTTGAGTCGAGGCTCGGCCAACAGTCAGCACATTAGTAACCGTACGGTCACCAACGACTAGACTCGTTACTGATTCACTCAGATCGCGTAATGCGGCCACTGGTTTTCGTATGCTAAACAGAAACTTGAGTGGATCAGAAATTTGATATTGGACCACCCATTCAACATCAGCAATATTCAGGTCTCCTGTTAATAGGAGTGATTCTTGTGATTGATCGTTAGGATCATATTGCGTTCGCACTCCGGCACTGTGTGTACGAAACCCAAATTCCGCTTTGAATATCTGTTTGACCGGAACCGCGAATTTTTTGTCAATGCCAAACGGCAGCTTAAAATGCAAACCTGGGTTGGTGGTATCAACATGCTTACCGAAACGTAAGATCAGGGCCTGTTCATCAGCTTTAACTGTGTAGAAACAGGTTGATGCCGCAATCAATACAATCAGTGCAATGAAGATCCAGAAAACCAATTTGGAGGTTGACTTGGGATCGAACTTCGAAATGTAAGATTCTATGCCGTCAAGTATTCCTGGATTTTCCACTCGATTCTCCTTTTATTCAGATAAAGATTATTAAAACCATTATAACACATCAATTACCTCATATCCATTTCATCTTCGATCAAGTCGTTTGAACTTGACACCTACCATCACTCATGATATTTTGAACCCATATATTAAGTGCGTAAAAGTTGCTGGAACCCAAGAAATGAAACCCAAAATTGGAATTGATGAGATCCAGCCATACCAAGGTGGGAAACCGATTGAAGAAGTACAGCGTGAACTGGGTATAGGAAATATTATCAAACTCGCTTCTAACGAGAATCCGCTTGGGCCATCCCCGCTAGCCGTTGCCTCCATGAAGGAAGCGATGTCCGATATCAACTTGTATCCTGATGGAAATATCTACTACCTAAAGCGGGATCTTGCCGTACACCTCGGTGTTTTACCTGAAAATCTCCTCTTGGGAAACGGATCTAATGAGGTTCTACAAATCGTCGGCGAAACTTTCATCTCGCCCAACGACGAGGTGATATTCTCCGAGAGTGCATTCGTAGTTTACCAACTTGTTTCCAAAATCTGTAGTGCCAAATCAGTCATCGTTCCAATGTTGGGTTTTGATCAGGATCTTGGGGCTATGGCAGATGCTATCACTGATCGGACAAAGGTGATTTTTGTAGCCAATCCGAATAATCCAACCGGAACAATGGTTACCAAGAATCAGGTTGAACAGCTTATAGAGCGGGTTCCAGGTCATGTCCTCATCATTTTTGATGAAGCATATTGCGAATATATAAACCGATCAGATTATCCTCAGACTATCAATTACATTAGTGAAAAAGAAAACATTATTATTACCCGTACTTTTGCCAAGATCTATGGTTTGGCTGGACTAAGAATTGGCTATGGTATATCGTCTCCAGAGATAATTGACTTGATGAATCGTGTTAGGCAACCATTCAACTGCAACACGCTGGCACAGGTTGCCGCACGTGCGGCATTAAAGGATTATCAACACGTGCGAGAAAGTCGTGAACTTAACGAAAGGGGTAAAACCCAACTCTACCATTTTTTCGATGAGATTGGACTCGACTATGTACGATCAGAAGGCAACTTCATTCTAGTCCACTTCGATACCTCCGGTCAGGAAATTGCAGATCAATTATTGCAAAAAGGGGTGATTGTCAGACCCGTAGCCGGTTATGGGTTTCCGAATTCGATCCGTGTCACAATCGGTACTGCCGAAGAAAATCAGCGCTTTATATCTACACTCGAAGGGATTTTGCAAACCACTTAAACGAATTGATCAAGCTTACCACCAATCCCATTTCGTGTCTTGTCACACGCAATTGGGTTAGCAAATGTATTAATGCCAGATTCGCAATATTCTGGATCTTGCTAGCTTCCTTCCTGGCAGTCTTACGAAATCTCGGACATACGGCAATACACTACTGGGACGAAGGATTCCACGCAATCGTTGCCCGTAACTTGCTTAAACACCCTCTCACGTTTACGCTCTATGATCAACCATGGCTTCCCTATGATTACAAAGGGTGGGGTGCTAATCATATCTGGTTGCACAAACCGCCGTTGGCCATGTGGAAAATTGCTCTTTCGTACTGGGCATTAGGTGAGAATACCCTTGCGCTGCGTTTACCATCTGCCATCTTAGCAACAATGGCTGTCTGGGTGACTTATCGAATCGCTGCAGATCTGTTTGACCGGCGTGCTGGCGTCATCGCCGCCTTCCTGCAAGGTTTCAACCCATTCCTATTTGGATCAATTCATGGCTATAACTACTCTGATCATATTGATATAGCACTTCTGTTCTGGGTCGAAGTATCCTGTTGGCTACTTATTCGGGCAATCCGTAGCGGTACATTGGGACTATACGCTCTTTGTGGGATTGCCCAAGGGTTAGCCTACCTGTCGAAAAGCTATTTAGCACTGATTACATTTGGTATTGCCATTGCCATATGGGTCGCTACACGGATCAAAATGCTTAATCTAAAGGATGGGCGAATTAGAGTGCGTGATATTGCCGTACAGTTGCTGTCTTCAATGTTGACGGTAATACCATGGGTAACTTACTGCTTAATTAAGCATCCCAAGGAATATATATGGGAACATAAGCGTGTTTTAGATCACCTGTCTGCGGACGTGGAAAGTTGGGGAGCAACCTGGGATCGACCACTTTTTGACTACATGGTTCAGTTCTATCCAGTCATTTATACTATTGTGATCGGTGCTGTCCTATGCCTTATCTGGACAACGTTCAAGAATCGATCCTTTGGTGAATTCCTCACCTTAGCTTGGGTAATTGGTGTAGTAGTTCCACATTCTTTTGCTTTAACCAAAACGCCATCCGCGACAATGATTGTAACACCTGCACTGGTTATCTGCCTGTCGGTAATCATCAGCAGATCATGGCGAAAAAATGACTGGATTTACACCGCATCATGGTTTGCTTTGACATTAGCAACTGTAATCATAAAGGGAGGAAAAAGCCTGGTTAAAGGGCGAGATCAGTTTGATACGCTCAGTAAATTAGCTCCGTACCTTGAAACGAACTTCTGGATTATTAAACAACTCTTGGTGTTCGGGGTTGTTTTGGGGTTTCTGTTTCTTTGTCATTGGCTGATCCATCGATTTAGTTGGCAAAGATGGGTATGGTTTTGTCTTCGCCTTGGTGTGGTAGGAATCTCAATTTTTTATGCCAAAGGATATATTGATTCCTCAACTACTGTTACCAGCAGGAATGTAAATCACCCGTTGTATCAAGCCATTGGCGAAAAAATCAGAACCGATTTCCCTGACAACGCATGTTTCTTTATAGATCATTCGGACTACGGAACCCACTTTTATCTTATGTTTTACGCGGATCGTTCGGTTTATCAAACAACCACCAGAGATGCCAAACAACAGATTGTTGATAGGGATTTACAGAAGTTAGCTAACCAGGTCCAAGATGTGGGTGGGATACCATACCTTGTAGGAATTATAGGAAAAGATCATAACTATGATATCGTTTTCGAAGCGAGGGTTGAAGCAGCGATGGACCGAACCTACCGGATCTATAAACTTGGGGACTAGGCACAAAAAAAGGGCTAATTAGCCCTTCAAAAGATTCTAAGAATGCCCCTGACTGGACTCGAACCAGCACGCCTAAGAAGGCACAGGCCCTCAACCTGCCGTGTATACCAATTCCACCACAGGGGCATGATTTGCAATTATATCAATCACTGTCGAGGTTGTCAAGCTAGGACAAGCAATTCTATCCTTAATTAATTACGGCAAATTTTCCAGTATGTTTGAGTTTTTCAATTTCCCAGGGATGAGGAAGTTGTTCCTCTTTTACCAGATTATGGGTTTTAACAGAACCAATATCCTCAACATAGTAGATGTAAACTCCAGCTGATAAAGACTCTCCATCCTGATTTTTAAGGTCCCATTCCAAGCCAGGACTCTTATCAATGTGTTCCAATTGCTGAATCAAAGTACCTGATCCATCGTAGATGTAAATCATTGCACGGGCCGTTAAGTTATCGAATATCATGGTTTGATGTCGACTAATCTGAAATGGGTTGGGATAGACAATAACCTTCTGCAAATCCAGTTTTGCAGAAGGTATCGGCGCTTCAATGATCTCTAAACTGACAGGTTCTTCAGTTTCAGGGTTTACCATTACGGCAATATCGCCGATATCGCCAGATTGATTGGTTGCTGCCAAAGCATAGAAATACTGGTGATCAGGGTAAATATTCACGTCGGTGAAGTTGGTTGTATCTGGCTTAACTTTGGCTATTGGTGTCCAGGGTGGTTCGCCGGTATGATTACGATATATGATATACCCACTGATCTTCTGAATGGGTTTTGGCAATCTCAGTAGAAAACGATCTCCATTTGCAGTTGCCTCTCCAGTCATTCCAACCGGCGGATCAGGAATGAAATCTGGTATGACTGTCACTTCCTGAGAATAAGACTCGGTTGGCGTACCTTTATAATCAACTGCCGCAACTTTATATGTATATTCAATGCCATATTGGACATCTGTATCGGGAAAAACAGCACCTTCTATAATGCGAGGGCCAATCTGCTCAAATTCTTCTTCTCCTTCGATCCTTCGAAATAATTGGTACCCTCCAACAAAGCTAATCGGTTTTTCCCACCCTATTTTGACGCCTCCTTTGACAACTTTTGCCGTAATGCTGGGCGAGGCATATGCGATCTGTTTGGCGTTACTGGTATTTTGTTTTAGATCTGGTAAACTCTTGCCAGCAACTAATGCAAACGTAACCGAAATAGATTTGCCTGCTCGGATGGTATGTGGTCCTGACGACAAGATTCCCATGTAGTCCCACGGTGGAAACTTGAGTTTAACTAAATCTGCTCTGGATCGTCCTCCAATCCGCTTGGCAACTAGGAAATTGGGGTTCGACATAAAAAGTGATCGATTTGCGTCGTTAAAAACTCCAACATCTACTTGCCCTTTAATATTTCTAAAAGTATAGATTTGGTGGGCAGCCAAGTTTCCACTAATTAGTGCCGTACCGACATGAACAGGATCTCGTTTGTCCTTACTATCAGCATCAAAGGCAAAAAGCATGTGGTTTTCTTCGTCCCAATCCATCATATCAGTGCTTAATTGCCCCGCTTTTATATCTTCACCATCAACGTTCCAATTCGTACTGAGAGCAACATAAATACCTTTAAGATTAACCGCACCAGGATTTGTAATTGTTAACTTCAAAATCAGAAAATCGTCATATTCTGGATGATTTTTAGTTGACCAAGAAAAACTCTGCTGGTCAACAAGCAAGTCTAGTGGAAACCCTTTAATGCGATGTGAATCATATTGCGCATTTACAATCTGCCGTCCATCCGGTTTGGGATCAAGCGTAACCTCCCCAGTATCCGTTGTTCGCCAGTTGCCCGAGAGGGGGGCAACCCCTTTGTTCGTTAAGTTCCAAGCGGTTGCGACGTTTCCTTTTGCATCGCCAATCCAGATTTCGGAAAATTGTTGAAGATAGTACTTGCCACTCCCTTTAGGGTACTCAAAATTATCTGCAAAACCACCACCCCGAAATGCTGTAAATGATCCAAAATCCGTTACTGAAACATCGACATTTCCAGAGACGTGCCTGAATGCTTTATCAGCCACAGACAAAATTGGCATGGCAGCTAAAATCAGTAAAAGGATCATGGGTTTTGGAATCTTCATATTCATCCTTCTAGGCAGGTAAAACAGTGAGAAAGCTAAGGTATCATAGCAAAGGCTAAATATAGTGTCAAGGAAAGATTAATTCAGCGCCAAAAACCAGGTCAAAAAAAATCCTAATCATTTAGTCGATTAGGATTTTTGACTCAGTTTAGAGAAGTATTTCAGAATCAGAAAATTACTTGAAATTCTTGATTTTTCCCCAAATTGTGATGACCTTATTCTTGGGTTCAACAGCAATTTTCACATCATCACTAACATCTAGATCAAGACTTTCAACGCCGACGAGATCTCCGTAAGGCTCAGCTGACACCGGATCGCCAGCGTTGGCAGAAGAAAGCCATATCGGTTGCAACATTTTGTTTCCGTTAGTCAACTGGATATTGTCAACCAACATACTGAAAAGTCCCGCTGGAGCCGAATCAACTTTGGTTCCAACGGTAATGGCGGCAATTTGCTTGCCAGCGACGGGGGTTAGAGATAATCTGCTATGGACCCAACCACCATCTTCATCAGCTTGCAGTCGCATTCCTTGGGCTATATCCGACGGCCCAATTACTTTGCCGTCTGCTGTGTGAACATAAACACCACCGACTTTCAAAACACTCAGATTTGAAAACTTTACTTGATATTCGATGAATGTTCCAGCTTTAGCAATGCCTGCATCCTGTGAGACAGCTCTCAGCGCAGTCACAGGTGCACCCGCTGTGGTAATCTTAGCGTTGAGTTTAAGGGATTTACCACCAAACGGCCGTTTCGTGATAATAGCAGCAAGTTCCGAAGCAATTTTACCATCTACAGTTTTCGATGTAATCGCAGTTGCATCTGGATCAGAAAGCTTGACGCCTGAGAGTTTAAGTGCAGAATCCGATTTTTTAAGGACCTTAAAGGTTGCTTTAGCCAGCGTTCCGTCGCCGTTTGTTCCTCCAGTTAGCGAGGTTGCGGCTAAAGTTACCTTATCACCGTTTACCTTTGGAGGAATAGCAAACGCTCCTGCAGGCAGAAAGTCCGCGTTGATAATAGTAACATACTCAAGAGCAGTACCATCAAATTCCAGTGTAAATTGATACCCAGCAATATTATTGCCTTGACTAATCTTAATACTAACTTTCAGATCCTCGCCCACAGTTGGTGATTCTACGACAGAAGGATCAACTAGAACAACAGTCTGTGCCATGCAAACTGACGAAGCTAATAGCAAAATAACTAATGTAGAACATACTATTTTCAATCGTGTCATGCTTTTCTCCTTGTAAATAATTCGATTCACAGAAAGCCTGTTTTCCCAAATTCCAACGCCGATTATAACATATCATCTCTTATGCACGCAAACTGAATCCTGAGGTCCTATGTTGAGCGGTAATTTAAACAGCATAATTTAAGTTGGAGCCAGTTTGTTATTCGCTCAAATCGACTTGAGATTTGCCAATGTGGCACCCCAGGCACCTTCCCTCTCATCAGCAAGTTGAAACTGAGCAACAAAACTTAGATCCGAAAGCACCGAGTGGACAATTTCTCGCAGTACACCCGCTCCTTTGCCATGAATGATGCGAACACGATATATTCTAATTTTCTGACATTCAATCAGATAGTTTTTAACAAGATCTCTCACGTCACTTGGATGAAACGTGTGTAGATCAAGAGTCCCATCAATCGGCAGCTTTTTAATATCAGCCATCAATTTAAATGTGGTTACCTGCAAATTTTACGTGCACAGAATTCAGCGAAACCGAGTTTGGAGCTGTACAAATTTTGGTTATGTCAACATTTTTGTTCAAACAAACAGAAATAGAAGGACAAATGTCCTCAAACTCCGCTATGTTTTTCGCCGTCTTCAGCATACTTTGCTATTTTATACTTAATATAGTCTTCTTCTAGGCTTAATTTAAGTTTTATGCGACAGCAACATTTTCCGGCATATTTTCCAGACGGGATAACCAGTACCCGATATCAAAGTTTTCATTGCCTGTCAAAAACCGCCAGAATTTGATTCGGTTGACAAACTCAAGACGAACATCATTCCCATACCATTTGTGATTTTTACCCAATAGCCCGGGTATTGAAGGATCATCAATATCATCTGTGTTCCAGAGTTGCATCTGGCGCACTGTTGGGTTCAGTCTCAGTTTAAACATGTATCGTGTGCGGTCAGTCAGATTTGGCTGGGCGCAATGCCACATGCCATGGTGAACAACTATAATTGTGCCCGCCTTACAGACAGAAGGTAGTTGCCCTAAGAAGTTCTGATACCGCGCGATGTCTGTCTCGCAAATGCGGCGATAATGGCTGCCTGGTAGAATCATGGTCCCTCCCATTTCACGTGGCGTGTCATGGGCAAAGTAAAAGAATTGGATGTCAAAATGCATGCGTATATCAATAATAGCGTCTCCATGCCAAATTTGACCGCTGTTGTTGCCGGCGTTAACAACATGAATAGCTTGGTGGTCATATAGAGGTTTCGGTCCAACCATACTATGAATAATTCCCTGAATTTCAGACATATTGAAGATCCTGCGCATAGGAGAATCTTGAGACCATACCTGACTGAATGCTGTACCAGCGCGACCTCCTTCAATGGTCCTGTCTTCCATAGCTTTATGAGCAGCTTTGTTTAATTCGTCAGGAACTAATTCGTCAAACCGAAGAAATCCATCAGAGGCAAAATTTGCCATCTGTTTGGAATCTAAGAGATAATTTTTGTTAATCATCGATTTTCTCCATTTTTTCGAGGATGTATTCAAACCTGAGATATGCAGTATGGTATTCCGTGCCTGGATAGGCAGGGAATTGCTGTGGGAATTGGACTACTCGCCAACCTTCCTTCATTGCGGCCAGAACGGAATTATATGGAGGTTGATCGCTGTCTCCTGTTGTAGCATTGGATCTGTCTGTGCCATCATATTCTGACCAGGCAACGACGTGGCTGTCAAGATTCGGTGTATGCAGATAAAGCATGAGTATCTTTTGCCGTAGCTGTGACATGTAATACCTTAAACATAACATGAATATAAATGAGAAAATTTCGCTTTAATTGATCATAATATATAGGAGGGTGCGAACTTGTCAAGGTTGAATTGCGGCTTATCTTGCGATTCAGGTAGATCAAACTTATAATTTTAATGGATCTGTCAACTTAAGTTCATCATTTTAATCCAAACTGAACATGGTAATCCAACTGAACATGGTAGCGAATCAACGGACCTTCATTCCTTTTGTTTTTCTGTTTTCCTTTTTATCTCTTCATCTTGATGCAGCTTTTGAGAATGTGGGACTCTCCGCGCGACCAATGGGCATGGGAGGTTCATATACTGCTTTGGCTAAGGGAACTAACGCAATTATATGGAACCCCGCTGGCTTGGTTGACGCGAGTCGGCCGGAAATGGGTTTGAACTATTTCGAGATCCATGATCTGGTCAATTATAGTTTTATTTCGTTGGCGATCCCAGTTCAGTCGAATCGCGGGATTGGGTTTGGTCTGCTAAGTTCGAGCGATTTAGAAGAACTCTATCAGGAACTTGTCTTCGATATATCGATAGCGCAGAAAGTTTGGAAAACCTTGCAAATCGGTTTGAATTGTGGATTCCTTTCATCATCAGCTAGCATCGGTGAAATTCGGGTTGGATCTGGGCGTGGCGTTGCACTCGATATTGGTGCCCGCTACACCATGCAGGAAAATCAAGTAATGATTGGTTTGAAACTCCCAAATCTGATTTCGCGCGTCAATTATAATCGTCGGAAGTTAAAAAATGCGGAAGCCAAATCTTATCATGAAATACTGAACCGTGAATTTGGGATCGGTGTGGCGATCAAGCTTGGGTTGTTGTCCGAAAAGATGGCAGGTAGCATACTGGCGATTGACTATGCCAATGGAGCCCCTTTAATTGGTTTAGAGTACCTGATCCAAGGTGTCAATATACAGTTGGGTTATCGTTTTACCAATGGAATCTCACATGGTCCTACTGTTGGATTCGGTTACCAGCTCAATAGTTTTCGTGTTGACTATGCTTATGTCAACGGAAAATATGGCACATCAACCTCAGTTTTTTCAGTGACAATTTACGATTTGGGATTCTAGTTTGAGACGCCTCAAAATCTTACTGTTCGTTCTCTTTTTCACCTGTTATCCCATCTCGGCAAATGAAAATCTAAGGATTGTTGGAATGGGCGGTGTCAGGATTGCCACAAATGCTTCAGATGCCTCGATCTTCGGCAATCCAGCTGGACTAATTGATGTCGAGAAAAACAATTTGTCTGCCGCGGTCACGGTCTCTAATTTTCGCTATATCCCGTTGCCTGCGATTCCAGAACTACAATTCTCGGATCAACTAACCTTGGATTTAAGTCCATCAATCACATATTCCCGATCTTTTCATAATTTAGGATTTAGCGTTGGGTACCTATCAAAACTAAAAAATAAGGCCACGTTTTCACTGGAAAATACTAGATCTCAGTACTTGGTTGATGAACAAAGATTTCTAGCCAAGACACTTTCAGTTACTGAATACAACCAACTTTTGCAATTCGGATGGTATGTTGGATTCAGTCGAAAACTGGATCAATCACAGTTTGGATTTCGCTTAAATCGAATTAGTCAACATGCGAAAAGAGGTCAGGTGCTGATGGGTTTGAACTTAGATGCTCAACACGCCAGCGACATTAATGTCAATGATCCTCGAGCGCTAATCCCAGCTATTATCGACAGCTTGGATCTGGCAAATCTGGGGCAATATATTGATCAATTTGATGAAGTCAGTCAGGATTTGGAGATATCCAAATTCGACTTCGATCTTGGTTATCAGCACTATTTCAATATTGATCTGATGGGAGCTCGTAAGGTTTTAACTGGCGTGGTTATACAAAATCTACTGCAACGTAAGCTCGTGGAACGTTTGCCAACAATAATTGGTATTGGTGCAAATACCAAAGTTTTTCAGTGGTTAACTACTGGACTAGATCTGTGGCGCGTGCCAGGGCACCATGGGGTGGATTTTGCTTTTGGTTGGGAACTAGTGCAGTCATGGCAACGTGGGTTTTCCGGAAACATTGCCTTGCGAAATGGCCTGAGTCGAATCAATGGTGTCGGCATATTTTCATTCGGTTTAAGTCTTGGTTTAGGCGGGTCAAGATGGGAGTACTCACTGCAAAAATGTTTTCGGGATCAACCGTTGGATCAAGCTGTTCATTCTTTCGCCTCGACAGTCAGATTTTGAGTGTGTTCCTAACAATCTACAACGATTGATCCATTAGCTGATTGCATGCTATAATATGATTATAATGTCCCAAGGATCAGGGGAGGTAACTGATTAAATTATATCAAAAGGATTACGATAGATCTCAACTGCTTCGGCGGGTTGGTGACATTTCCCAAATAGCTGAAATTAAACAGTACCAGCTAACAACTGGGAAGCAGAAAGGAGTGCAAGCCGTTGATTTTCAGACAGGTTCTGGCTTCAATTATACTGTTCTTCCCGATCGAGGTATGGACATTTCCTATGCCGAATACCAGGGGATACCTTTGTGTTGGCGATCTGGCACGGGGGATGCAGCACCTGCATATTATGATTCAGAGGGATCAGAATGGCTGCGGGGTTTTGCCGGCGGCTTGTTAACAACATGTGGTATGACGTATCTTGGCGATCCAGAAGAAGATCAAGGACAAAAACTGGGACTTCACGGACGAGTCGCCTACCTGCCAGCTGATAACATATGGGTTGATAGCCGATGGGAAGGAGATAGATATACCATGTGGGTACAGGGGAAAGTCTCTGAAGTAAAGGCTTTGGGGCCACATCTTCTTCGAACACGACGTATTTCAACTGAGTTGGGAGTGGCGAGACTAAACATTGAGGATGTGATAGAAAACGTCGATTATAAAGAGAGCCCCTTGATGTACTTGTTCCACATTAACGTGGGATTTCCAATTGTCGATGATGGATCAGAATTTATCAGTAATTCGACCAAAGTCATTCCGCGTGATGATCGTGCTGAAGAAGGCTTAGACAGCTACAATAAATGCCCACCTCCGACCGCTGGTTTCGCAGAACAGGTTTTCTACCACGAAATGGCAGTTGACCAGGATAACCATGTCTATGTTGCCATTGTCAACAGGTCCTTTGGCAACGGACGCGGTATCGGACTCTATGTGAAATATCATAAGACACAACTTCCCAGGTTTGTTCAATGGAAAATGATGGATGAACGTGGATACGTTATTGGATTAGAACCTGCAAATTGCTGGGTCGATGGACGTACAAAGGAGCGCCAACGTGGCACGCTTGATTACCTTGAGCCAGGAGGTCGTCGACACTACGAAGTCGAAATAGGCGTACTAACATCAAACCAAGAAATTGATATATTTTCGTCCAAGGTAAAAAACAATTTAGAATAATCGGAGTTTATGATGAAACGATTCGCTATGCTCGCTCTAGCAAGCTCTCTGCTAATATCGATTTCCGCCGCCGCGAAAATTGATACTGTCCTTAGCATTGTTCCGCACGACGCTATTGGCCTCATTTACGCTCAGTCACTGAAGAATCTGAATCAGGAAATCAGTGACTTGATGGCTGAAATGAATCCAGCCGATCCCAATCGAGACTACGTTGCTGGTGTGCTGTCAGACATGTTTGAGGCTGGATTCGAAAGTCTGGCGGATTTGGAGGGAGATGGATTTGATATGAAACGGGATTTTGTTCTCTACATTCATCAAATTCCTTCCGAAACTGAGCTTGTGCTTTCAGCTGTTGTGCATCTCGCTGATCAAGATGCTGCTAAACAGATGATTGACGCTGAATCTGGTGAAGCACAGCAAATCGATTATAACGGGGTAAATTATGTCAAAATCGTAGATGAATCTGCTTATTTCTCTTTTTTAGATGATGTGATGATATATTCTAAGCATCAGGAAGTCTGCGAAAAAACTATCGATGTCTACAAAAAAGAAACACCTTCAATTCTGGAGAACCATAGTTTTACTAGCAACCTCGACTTAGACGATGCTTCCAACGATCTGGTTGGATTTATCGATCGTCCTTTACTCGCAGAATCCTCAGAACTAGTAGAATCCTTAGGCACCATTATGCAATTGCCGTTAACTGCTGATGATCAGGGCATGGTGAGTTCAATTGTCGGATTTTTTGATCAGATCCAGTCGATAACTTTGACTGTTCAACATGATACAGGAGAATTTGTAGTCACTCCAGCCATGCAACTTATGCCCGACAGTGAGATTGGAAACCTCTTCAGTTCAGCAAAAAACGATTTTTCTGCAATCCTCAAGTTCCTGCCAGAACAATCCAGTGTAAATGTAGGGGTAGGTCTGGAGCTTTATAAGTACCTCTCAAATTTTGGAATGAAACAGTTGGCTGAGATGAACGTATTGAAGTCTGATAATCCGGCAACTGCAGACGTTCAACTATTGTTTGAGGATCTTAATCAGAGTGTAGAAGAATTCCTAAATCTCGTTGATGACGAGGTGGGCATGGCAATGAATTTTAGTGGTAGTGTTATCCCAGATCAGACATTCGTCTTCAGAGTTATCGACGAGGGAAAAATAATCATGTCTCTCGAAGAACAACTCCAAAAATTAGATGCTTTTTTGCAGGCAGTCGGTGTGGCTGAAACAGGTATTGCTAGGGTTGATAATGTCGTGGAAGTCTATGAAGGCGTTGAAATTAGAAGATTCAACTACAATAACCTGTTAATGACCTCGTTGGTTCCTGACGAGATATCACAGAATCTGATGCCAAGTGACTATTATTACTACTATGGAATCGCCAATGGTTTTTTAGTTGCTTCGGCTGCAGGCACCTCATCTTCAATCAAGTCGATGATTGATAGAATCTTTGGGTTTGAGAACGGCTTTGATCGAAGTGATGGGTATACTCGGATAATAGATAAGCTGGATGCTAATGGGGATATGATACTTGCCTTGTCTCCGGTGACACTCATAAATCAGGTAATAAAGGTAATGGCTCCGAGTGGTGGTCCCAATATTGGAATGATGGCGGTCATGTTTGCCAATATGCCGCAAACGTACTCCATTGGTACAAGTGTGTTCAGTGATAATAACGTAATAAAGTTGCGGCTTTTCGTTTCGTTGCTTGATTTAAAAGATTTGTATACGATAGCAAGTGCCATGATGTTGCAGATGCCAAGGCAGACTTTCCAGTGAAGATTCTTGGCATTGACACGAGTTGTGATGATACCTCTGTTGCCGTTGTCGAAGATGGTAAACGCATCTTGTCTAACGTCATCTCATCCCAATTCGATCTGCACAAAAAATATGGTGGTATCGTGCCTGAGTTGGCGTCGCGAAAACACATCGAATCCATCAACTACATCATAGATCAGGCGCTGGCTGAAGCGAAAGTTTCGTTTCAGGATCTGTCGGCCATTGCTGTTACCAACCGTCCAGGACTGATTGGGGCCTTACTTATCGGTGTATCAGCGGCAAAGTCACTTGCCTTTTGTCATAACCTGCCACTTATTGGGATAAACCATGTTGAAGGTCACGTCTACGCCAATTTCATGCAACATGAAGAGCTCACATTTCCGCATATTTGCCTGACTGTCTCTGGTGGACATACGTTACTTCTCAACGTTAATAGGGGTTGGACGTATCAAGTCCTTGGAAGTACAATTGACGATGCCGCAGGCGAGGCTTACGATAAGATTGCGCAATATCTGGGATTAGGATTTCCAGGTGGGCGGATCATCGATGATATGGCAGGTGAAGGAAATGATAAAGCCATCGACTTCCCACGGCCGTTGATCGATCGTGATGACTACAATTTCAGTTTCAGTGGTTTGAAAACATCGGTTCGTTATTTTGTGGAAAAAGCTAAAAAGGCAGGAAATTTACCACCGTTAGAGGACGTCGCTGCCAGCTTTCAGGCCGCTGTGGTCGACGTATTAGTTCAAAAAACGATTCGGTCAGCTCAGGAGTATCAGGTGAAATCAATTAACCTAACAGGAGGTGTGGCTGCTAACAGTCGGTTACGGCATGACTTACGAAACGCGGCTGATGAAAATGATATACGCGTTTTTTACCCTCCTATTGAACTTTGTACTGACAATGCTGCCATGATTGCTGGAATTGCCTACCAAAAATATCAGCAGGGACAACGCGATGGACTAGATCTTAACGCCTCAGCAAATTCGGATCTAGGACAATGAGTATTGAAAAAGCCGCTGACACGCTGAGAAGTGGCGGTGTGGTTGCTTTTCCCACCGATACTGTTTATGGAATCGGCGTTGATCCATTTCAACCCAAAGCCATTCAGAAGCTTTACACTATTAAGGGCCGTTCTGAAAACAAGCCGATACCAATTCTGGTCGGATCCTGTCAAGATGTTGAAAATATTGCTCAGAACCTGCCTAAGATCTTTTTTCAACTGGTTAAGCAATTTTGGCCTGGAGCATTAACGTTAATCGTTGAAGCAAAAGGATTACCAGTTCAAATTACCGCTGGTGGGAAAACTGTTGGCCTTCGGATGCCAAATCACCCAATAGCACTGGAAGTGTTACGGTGTTTTGCTGGTCCAATTGCGACGACCAGCGCCAATAAGTCTAACCAAACACCTGCTACATCAAAAACCCAGATAGAACAGCAACTGGGTGGTCTCGTTGATTTAATAATTGATGGTGGGGAAACAAACGCAGGTACATCTTCAACCGTAATTGACCTTTTAAAAACGCCGCCAAAAGTTTTGAGACAAGGAGAAATCTTTGTCGAGGTGGGAACTCCTCAATCTTAACTTTTTTGTTTTTCCTCAATGACGGTATATTTTCTCACGGTTATGGAACCCATCTTTAATGACGGTTTCATCAAGGTTATCCTTATCTACCTGAATTGGTGTCAGCAAAATCGATGTCACCTCAATCTTGTCGTTGTTGACTAACTGAACCGCATCAGCAATTGAATCGTCTTTAGCCAGGGCAACTGCTGCCTCAGCTGCCCGCTTAGCGATCAGTTTGATTGGTTTATACACTGTCATAGATTGTGTGTCGGCAGCGATTCGTTGACAGGCTGCCAAGTCAGCGTCTTGACCTGTGCTACCTTGCCTTCTAACTTTTGTGTTTCAAGTGCTTGAATTGCACCACCAGCTGTGCCATCGTTTGAAGCAATAATCGCGTCAAGCTGATTATTTTGACGCGTTAAAACCTGCTCAGTTTTGTTCAGCGCGACGCTCGGGCTCCAATCTTCTACCCATTGCTGAGCTACAATCGCAATATTGCCTTGATCGATCAAAGGTTGAAGCGCACGCATTTGACCGTCACGAAGCAGTCTGGCATTATTATCTGTTGGCGCACCGCTGAGTAAGAAGTACTTTCCTTTTGATACTTTCTTGGCAATATAATCCGCCTGTAGAAATCCTACTTTTTCATTATCAAACGAAATATAGAGATCGACATCGCAGTTCATGATCAACCGATCATAAGCCAGAACTTTGATGCCTTCCTTTATGTGCTGATTCTACGATTTGGGCGGCAGCAACTCCGTCTTTGGCGATGACAACCAAGACATCAACTCCTTGGGCAATCATGTTTTCTGCTTGATCGTTTTGTTTCCTGGCATCGCCATTAGCCGATTGGACAATGACCTCAGCACCAAGTTTTTCGGCACGGGTCTGAAAGTATCACGATCCTTTTGCTATCGTTCAACGCGCAACGAATCCATCGAAAGGCCAATCTTGATTCTCTTGGTTTCTGTATCTGCAGACTTGGACTTTTTCTGGTTACTACAACCAATCAATAAAAATAAAATTGAACAGAAAAAAACAGAAAAATTTAATATATCCTCTCATCCATTCCTCCTCTGATCTGCCGAAATAATAATGATTCTGAAATGATTGTATCAGATTGAATTGACAGTAACAACTCAATTTTTTCTGGGTTTTCAACTTGTGTAATAGCAAGTATCTCACGAACTTTTGGGTTGTAAATTTAAGGTGTGTCATGTATAGTAGCGGCCTGGTAATAACAGGATGTAAGTGTAGGCATTCTATCAATTTTTAATCAGGTGAAGGATCGTATCTATGGCAACCAAAAGAGTCTTAAATCAGTATAGTTTGAAAATCACACAGCCTAGATCCCAAGGTGCGAGTCAGGCGATGTTGTACGCCACCGGTCTTACTAGGGAAGACATGGATAAACCGCAAGTTGGCATCTCAAGTAATTGGTATGAAGGCAATTCTTGTAATATCCATCTCGATTGTCTGGCTGCCAAGGTAAAAGAAGGAGTCGAAAAAGCTGGTTTGGTGGGTATGCGTTTTAACACCATTGGTGTTAGTGATGGGATTTCGATGGGAACTGATGGAATGAGCTTTTCACTACAATCGAGAGATATTATCGCAGATTCGATAGAAACAGTTATGAGTGCGCAATGGTACGATGCCAATATTTCCTTGCCGGGTTGTGATAAAAACATGCCAGGTTGTTTAATCGCCATGGGACGTTTGAACCGACCATCTTTGATGATTTATGGTGGTACAATCAAGCCGGGTTGTTCAGAGGAAGGCGATACTCTAGATATCGTTTCGGCTTTTCAGAGTTATGGACAATACATTGCCAGTTCCATCAGCGATGAGAAACGACAATCGATTGTCGAGAAGTCCTGTCCGGGGGCCGGTGCTTGTGGAGGGATGTATACAGCAAACACTATGGCTTCGGCTATTGAAGCTATGGGGATGAGCCTTCCTTACAGTTCCTCCATCCCTGCGGAAGATGTCGAGAAAGAAGAGGAATGCCTTCGTGCAGGTCGAGCTATCCTTCTCCTATTGGAAAAAGATATTAAGCCGAAAGATATCATGACCCGTGCTGCCTTTGAGAATGCTATGGTCTTAATCATGGCACTTGGTGGTTCCACGAATGCTGTTTTGCACTTAGTTGCCATGGCCAAAGCTGTAGATGTATCACTTAGCATCGATGACTTTCAGGTGGTAAGTGACAAAGTTCCCTTCATCGCTGACCTAAAACCGAGTGGCCGTTACGTTATGGAAGATCTACACAAGGTTGGTGGAACACCTGCTGTCTTGAAATACCTGCTGGAAAACGGTCTTATTGATGGGAGTTGCCTAACCGTTACCGGTAAAACTCTAGCCGAAAATTTAAAGGATATTCCCGGATTAAAAACAGGGCAAGATGTAATTCTACCACTTGAAAACCCAATAAAAGAAAGTGGGCACATCCAAATTCTAAGAGGAAATCTAGCACTAGAAGGTGCGGTGGCTAAAATAACAGGGAAAGAAGGCTTAAGCTTTATCGGAATAGCCAAAGTCTACGATTCTGAGGAGGAGATGTTGAAGGCGCTGGAGAGAAACGAAATTTCCAAAGGATCCGTCGTTATAATTCGCTACGAAGGGCCAAAGGGAGGACCGGGAATGCCCGAAATGTTAACGCCGACATCAGCGATTATGGGAGCAGGTTTAGGCAAAGATGTAGCCCTTTTAACCGATGGCCGTTTTTCCGGTGGATCGCATGGTTTTATTGTTGGGCATGTTACCCCAGAGGCCCAGGTAGGTGGTAATATTGCCCTAGTTGAGGATGGAGATCAGGTTACCATTGATATTGCGGCCAAAGAAATCAGGTTGCATATTAGCGACAGTGAACTGGAAGATCGTCGTAAAGCCTGGGTTGCACCAGAGTATAAGTTCAAGCGGGGAACTTTATATAAGTACATCAAAAACGTGAAGTCTGCGTCTGAAGGATGCGTTACCGACGAGTAGTCTTGTTATCGAGCTTTTTTACAACGGTGATAACGGCATACAGCGGACTTGATCGCGGTTCTGCCTCTTGTTGATTGTCTTGGCCTATTTATATCTAAAGACATACCACCGCTGCGCAGGAAAGTTGAAAAAGAACCCAACAAAGAAAGATACACCTAAACGCGCAATTGGGAAATACACGTGTAACAGGTCGTGAACAAAGTAAACACCCAACATGTTTAGACTAATGCTGCTCACACAAATGATGAAGAAACGGGCAGCCTGTCCTCGTATTGGTACATGGTCGGCTCTAAAACTCCAAAATCTGCCTATAAAAAAGTGAACTATCCCACCTATCGTGGCTCCGAAAAATGTGGCAATTACTGCCAGTTGCCCAAATGCGTGAAAAAGGCAACTGAGTACAAAATCCAATCCATTTCCGAACGATGCAGAAATTTGAGAGCGGATAAATGAAATTACCAGCCTCGGTCGTTGTTTTTCGGGTTCTAGCTCTATATTTATTTCATTCACTGCTGGTTGTTTCTGTGGTTTCGTTAAACCATATCAGCCGAAACTTAATTTCCTATCCTGAAAGATATAATTAATTGTGTTTTTCAGACCATACTTCGGATACCAAATATAGTTCGAAGTAAAGAACTTACGACTAACAATCTATATCCGTACACTTCCACAGATTGATAAATGGAACTCCTTGTTGGCATTGATCTGCCTTGCTCTGTCAATTTGAGCTGGAGAAAAACTAAACCCTAAACAAAATTTTCCACCTGTAGATTTAGGTCACTTGCAATAAAGGTCAGATTTTCTCGTTTAAGAATACTGTAGGGGGGCATATAAAGGATAAGTGGCATGAAATAACGACTGATCAAGTATTTAGATCACGGAAATGCTACCATAAAATTATCCAAGTTGCCATCTATCTGTATTTTAAAGGATCGTTACTAAAAATTTGCCAATATTCTAACTCTTTGTTTATCATCTCGAGCGTATTCGGTGGAGGGGTGCCATCATATTCATATTCGTTTGTAGGTGCAACTTCAGCTACAACATCGAGTCACACAAAAATGAACTAATAGCGGATGGTCAGTAGATACTATGGCGTAGCCAAAGGCCTTTAGACTCGTTACAAAATTGTTCGTTCTTATGTTTGCTAATTCTCAATGGAGTCGTGTATTGTGTCAGCGGAGTTTTGTATAACCGTGAATGTTTCACCTAAACTTAATACTATGCGCCAGTTCGATATATTTCCATTGATTTCATCTGCTTAAGTGGTATGTGGTATTAGCAAATCTAAGTTAGGTATAGACAAACTCAGCGGGGCTGTCACAATTTCCACTGCGCTATATTCTGAGTTAACTAATAGTGATCCGGCGTCCAGAAAACCACCATTCGTTGGGTAAACAGAATCGAAAAAAGAGTGGAAATTTCCTGCGTGACGGATAGACCATGGACCTTGAGCGTCGGTTCAATCTGATCCCAACCTGATTCACCCAGCAACATACGCCAGAAGAATCGATCTGGTATTTTCACACAAGTAGCTTTTTCATCCAAGTCGAAGATTTGCAGAGTGCCTGAATCGTGAAGACGTAGAACGGCTTGTTGATCATGGGTTTCAAAACAAATTGAAATTGGTCCTAGTTTACGGTCAGATGCGTCAATTCTGGATTGCAATTCTGGTAACAGTTTTCTCAGTAAGGCCGGAAGATTGACAGCGTACAACATCATAGACGAATTACCTGTTAAAAATGGATCTCCAGCACAGCCCTCAATCGTCAAATCAACAAGTGGGTGCTGACGAGGGATCTCGCCGCATATCGCTTTAATTTGTTGTTGATTACAAATATCCAATAGATAACCAACTAGAGCAGATAAAGATGTTGGATCCTCTCGATCAAATGCAACTTCAAGCACTTTGGCCTGCTTACCTTCAATTTGAAAATTGAGATATCCACCTAATGTATCTCTACTTCGTGCCACTACTGAAGGAAGAATATCTCTAAGATGGGATGGCGCCATATCCCAATAAGATCGAGGTCGAACAATAGTTCCACTATGAGACAAGTTATACTCGTCATAGAGTGTAGCAACCTGATTAAGATCCCGACCCTCATTGAACGTTTCAACCCTCCAATTTGTATCTTTTAAGGCGTCTATGCGACGGGATACAATTCGAAAGCCCTCTAAGGATAAAGGCGTCCATCCAAGCTTACCGTAAAACTTGCCGGGAATAATAGAAAAGAGCACTCCAACATCATAATTCGCTGTCCGCATGTACTCAATGGCGTTTTTCATCAGCACAGTTGCGTAACCCAACCCACGATAATCCGGATGGGTACACACGCCACCGATACCGCCCATCGCTACGATAGACGAACCAATTCGCATCCGACGCTCCCATATGCGGAGGGATGCAACAATACGCCTGTTAACAACCACAACACGGGTCTGATCAAGTTGATAGGTGCAATCACCCTCAACATATTGCCAATATCGAGCATGTCCATTCGGCCGGAACACCAGACAATAGAGATTAATAGTCTCTTCTAATTCCGATTTATGAACACCTCGAACCTCCATTTAACGTACCTCTCTGATCAAATCTATTTGTTCCATGCGTTACTGTTGGCTCGATTTGTTTCTGTTTTTAAAAACGACCCACATTATTACTGATAAACTGATAATAATGATAATAAACCAGATGTGAAATCCCATTTCGGAATCTTGATTACTTGGTTGATTGGTATTTGCATTGACTATTTGGTTTGCTGTATCCATTTTTGTGGCCTGTTTGGGCGTTACCAGTTGCTTGCCAATTGGCTGATTCCCTGGAACTTTTGTCATTTCATCAATTAGAGACGAGGCCAATTCTTCAGTGAGTGGTGAAATTAATTCGAATATATCCTCACCTCCAGAATCTATCCCTGTACCGGCAACCTCAGCCAGGACCTCAGATACCGCTTTAATTAGCTGTTCCGGATTGTCCGCCCGACGGTAACTATCAACAACAGTGGCTAACATATGATCTTGTTCCATGTCGACGCCGATTACATCGATCCGTATTTGTTTATGCATTATCTCTGGCGTATACAGCCGAACTTTATCAGGGTCACTCGCTGCACCATCAGTGACAACTAATAGACGATAGCTGCCGTAGTTGTACTGTTTTTCCCGCTGTTCAAGAAGTCGGTTAGCACCAATTTTGAGGTATGTACCAAGGGGTGTTGTTCCGCCAGGTAGGGGAAAGTTAATCGCCTTAATCAAAGCCTCGTTGTCCTTTGGTCCGAGAGGATAAACCCAATGGTTTTTTACATTGGAACCACTGAAAACGAGTAGTCCAATATTGGTGCCGTCGAGAATTGTCGTTAAAACGGTTTGCAATGCTTCTTTGGCTGCATTCATCCTCGTCTTCGTTGGATCACTGCTGAATTTCTCCCCCATCGATCCCGACGCATCCAAGATAACGACAATGTTATCTGTGTGCACATTTTCATCAGGTAAGACAGTCACAGATAAAGATACAAGGAAGGCATAGATAGTTAATAGCACCACTGGCGAGCTTGTGTTCTGCATAGCCGAGCTCCCTTTTTGACATTATGGGTCTAATTGCTGATGTGATTGATGTGAGTAATAAAAATTTAAGAATTGAGCCTTATTAGAAATCAAAATCGGCTTCAGCAACAGACTCGGAAGAGATCTTAATTAAGGCAAATTCCACACGTCGGTTTTTTCCTGCTTCCGCCGGATTAGTTGGCTTAGCAATGACAGGTTCTTTGATGCCAACTCCAACTGGGACAATCTGTTCAGCTTCAATCCTCGCGTTTAGTCTATTGGCATAGGCAAGAATTGCTTGTTTGACAGCTTTACCTCTCTGCTCAGACAGTTTTAGACCAGCTCTCATTATTTGGTATGGTCCATCAAAGTCGCTCCCGTCATCAAATTTTTTTTGCTGAATGAGTCGAATCAATTCGGAGGTATCTTCCAAACTAAAGGGCCTACCGTTCATGAAGTACTCGTAATTCCCTCTAGTTCCCGTGCGCTTTAGAATTCCTCTTTTAATTCCGGTTTTTACCAGAGCGAACAGGACTTTCGAGGGATCGGTATGCCCTTTAATCGCTACTGCCGCGTTACCATACCGAGAAGCGAGCTCAATCACTCGATCGAATTCTTCACGATACCGGGCTTCACTAAACGTATCTTGATTGGCCTCAAATTGAATTGTAAATGATATTAGTGTGTTGTCATCAAGAACGTCTTCTTCGCTAAATGTTTCAATTTCGGCTCTAACCGATTCTTCTTTGAAACGTTTCCTTTGAATTGGGGTTGTAACGGTTGTTGTTAGGAAGGTTGCAAAGGTCGGCGAATTGAAATCCAAACTGGAAGGAATCAAATCGTATCTCTTTCTGGCAAATCCCCAGTTGACGGCCATGTCCAATCCATTTTTATTAAATCCTTCAAACCCGGTTACAATATTTGTAGGATCATTAAAAAATGCCATATTACCAGGTTGTCCGACAAAAGTACAATCAGCGATAAGTCCATGAGCGTCTTCATCAAGTGTTGGCAACACATCCTTCCCATAGATATCCTGCATCATTTGAAGTAGAGCCGTATACTCTTTTGATCCTCCCGATTCATAGCTCTTCTTCAACCGAATAACTTCTTCTGCCCCTTTCAGATACCCGGCAAAAAACTTTTCAATAATGCCTCTGCTCTTGTCGGAGTAGTCTTTTCGACATGCATAGACATCTGCAATCGATCGGGAGAGTGTTGCGGTACTAACCACCAATCGTGCGCTTTTGACTGTACCTCCTGTACCGTCACCAACTGCTTGATAATCACCAACCAAGCTGAGCATATCTGGCGTAATGACAAAGCAACCGGAGACCGTCGAATCTTTTCTGAACTTCTCTGCTGGGCTGTTTGCCCCCGTTAATTCATCCATCCAGATGATTTCCAGATCCGACTTTGGAAGCCTAGCAGTCAACAACATATCGTACAGCATACCGATATGAGGTCCTCCCTTTTGTATGGCAATCTTTTTACCTTTTAAATCGGAGATCTTTCTGATATTAGACCTGCCGACGAAATGATCACCGGCAGACCAAGTTAACTGGCCAAAAACAACGCCCTGCGTTCTTGGGTCACGTCCAATCACTTCGCTAGCTTGGGCAATCATTCTAAACGTACCACGCAGAATAGGAGATTTACCAGCCAGATAATCTCTGACTTGCTGCATGAAGTTATCACCTGGCACCAGCTTTAAATTTAATCCCAAACTCGCCATGATTGAATTAGGTTGGGTGTTTAACCCTCCGTTAGCGTAGAACAGCGCCGATTCGCCTCCCCAGGTGATATAGGGAATCAACAACGGATCCTGAGATTGGATAATTCTAACTCGAGTAGGCCCTATTTCGTCTGAGAAATATTGTTGCGCACTGGTCAGCGAAACGAAATATATCACACTCAGTAAAACAACGATAATCAACCTCTTTAAAGGCATAATTGGTCTCCTTAAATTTAGTAATGGCTAAAGAAATGGAATGACTGGATTTATCCACGCTGCTTCCAATTGAACGGATATCTTCACTATAGGCTTCTAACTGAGCAACCTTTGACTTTCCACAGATTTTGGGTATCGTCGTTTCTCAATAGTGTAATAGGCTTGTAAAAGATTCGTTTCTATGCCCAAGTCTTCTCGTATTTCCCCCAGCGGCTGCTCAAGATACCGAGAATAATCCACCTCGGACAAAGTCTGACAATCAGAAATAAAGCCAAGCTTTACAGCATCCTTAAAAACATGTAAGTCTTCGTCTGTGAAGCGGTATGCTTTAGGATATAAATACTTGGTAAAAAAACTGTAAAGGTTTTCCTCAGTGGAAGTCACACGGTTGGTACTTCCCATAGTGAAGCCGATGACAAAAGCCTCATCTTTTGCTAGGATCCCTCTGCCCAAAATAATGTGAAGGTAATCGTGTGTCTCTATATTTGTTTTTCCGTGGAAGATATCACCACCCGGCAAGTCAAATTTAGGATTTTCCACGATCTGTATGATGTACGGGATTTCCTCCTGTTTCAAACCGAATTCCTGAAGTTCTTGATAAGCCGAACTCAGGGTTTTATCACTGTAGGAAAGTGGGATAAACCAACTTTCAATTTTCTCTTTCAAATCCACAATATATTTCCCTTATAGTTTACCAAATTCTCTATTAGGTATTTAAAAGAGGACCTCACTGATATCATGAAGCCCATTGGGCGCGTTAACAATCCATCGTGTCGCGCGGATCGCTCCACTGGCAAAAGACTCCCGGCTCTGTGCGCGATGGGAGATCTCCAACCGCTCACCAATTCCGGCGAAAAGGACCGTGTGATCACCGACAATATCACCTCCACGAACCGCATGAACACCGATCTCTTTCTTAGGACGTACTCCAACTATTCCCTCACGTCCATAAACTCCAACTTGATTCATGTCCCGATCCAATGCAGTTGCCAGCACATCGGCAATACGAACGGCAGTACCGCTTGGTGAATCTTTTTTCTGATTATGGTGTGCTTCGATAACCTCGACATCATAATCATCACCAAGCGCTTTAGCCACCAGCTCAATGGCTCTTAACATAACATTAACACCAACGCTCATGTTAGGTGACATTAGACACGGAATATGTTCCGCCAACAAGCGAATTTTCGCCAATTGATCGGCCGTACAACCTGTTGTGCCAATGACCATGGACTTCTTTGCATCAACGACTTTTTTGAGATTGGAAACAGTGGCTTCAGGAGAAGTGAATTCGATGGCGACATCTCCCTGATCGATAACATCTGCTAGATTTGCCACAATTTTAACGCCAAGTGAACCGATGCCGGCGACCTCACCGGCATCGGCACCCATTTTCGGATGTGCAGGATACTCAGTTGCTCCAACAAGTTCCATGTCTGGTTGTCGAGTGACTAAGAAAATCAGCATTCGTCCCATTCGACCGCAGGCACCATCAACAATAACTTTTATCATAATATTCATACTCCATCAATTTCAAAATTTTGTCCTAATAAATACCTAACCATCAAAACAATGGTTAGAAACATCTCAGTTTTCAATATCACGTGCGCAACGGAAACCGACCCAGGAAATCATTTGATCAGGTAGCAGCGGAAACCTCGCGGTTGTTCTCACACTTCTCGGATTTAGACTCTTCCATGATCCACCACGGACTATCTTTGCTTTCCCAGGAACTTTCTTTGGTGTGACCCACTCCGCCACGTTTCCGGCTAAATCATGTATGCCCAACGGATTTGCACCTCTGGGGTAACTCCCTACTGGAACTGGTGCTTTAGATCTATAATTTAGTAGATTCCTGTCAGGAGGCTGGTTCCCCCAAGGAAATAGACGCTGATTATTACCTCGAGCAATCCATTCCCACTCAGTCTCAGTCAATAAACGTTTACCTGCCCATTCTGCATAAGTTTGTGCACCGTACCAACTCACGCCTACAACCGGGTGCCTTTCAAAGACGGATTGGACTTGATATCCATTGCTGGTTTTCTCAATCTTCGTGGCCTGAGAGTCAAGGCTAATTAACACTCTACCATCTGTATCGACGACACGCTGATAACTGTTCAAAAAGCTGACGTACTCCGCGTTTGTAACTTCAAACCGATCAACATCAAATGCTAAGGTAAAAACTGTATTGCCTGATTTTTCTGAAATGTCACTGTCTATACCAATCACAAAATTACTTTCAGGAACCCGAATCATCTGGTCAGGCGGTCGCAGATCAACCTGCGTATTCTCTGCCGGTTGCTCCTCAGGTTGCTCTATGTTGAACACAACAATAGTAATCGGAAGTTTGGTGTCAAGTTCGCCATCGCTAACTGTCAACGTGACTGGGATTTCAGTTTTAAGGTCTTCAGTAGACACAAAATCAAACGATGGTTCCCAGCGAATTCGATTCTTATCAAACTGAGCATCGCTTGGTAAATCCGTTGCGGTATAGGTGAGCGGATCGCCATTTCGATCATATGCCTGTACCTTGGTATCAAGCACTTCTCCTTCATTGACTGTTAATTTTGGTGTTGGAACTTCTCGTACCATAAACGCACCGATTTGGGTGAAGACTGGCGCAACGTTGATGGATTGCACCTCAATATCAAGATCAAGGGAGGTTGAGCGACCATCTTTCGTTTCTGCTAAAAATCTGATATTCTTTTCTCCGATCTGAGAGAAATCGGGTGTCCATCGAAACAGATTGCGGTTTGAATCAAAGTTGGTGTTATCGATCGGCGTAAATAACCGTATCATCGCTGATATTGAACAGTCGACTTGGATTTCGATAGTCTCTCCTACTGCGACAACATAAGGTGGTAGAGGAGTTGCCTTCAACACCAATCTCTTTGGCTTTTTAGCCAACACCTGAGTCTTTTTCGGCTTTACTTGTTTTGCTATACTTCTCCTTCGGACTTCGCCACCAAGCCAAATTTTCCCCTCAGCAGTTGCAAAGGCAAATTGCTTGCCATTGCCCGCACAAGCCAGATTTTGAATAGGCGAATTAACTTGTTTGTATCGATATGTTTTTGTTATCCGGTTAGCTGATAGATTCCATACTTGTATTGTGTTATCAGATGATGCAGAAACAGCAACGTTAGGTTGACGTGCAAAACAGAAGCTTACAATTTTATCGTCATATTCCATCAGATTGCGCATGTCGCCTGTTTGACAGTCTCTTACCTCTACAATGTTATTACGGACAAGTGCCATTTGGTCGCCTAAAGGGCTGAACGCCATCATATTCATATTAACATCAGATCCGTTTATACCTTCCCACAATGTTTTTCTGAAACTGTGGAAACTGATTTTATTATTATGGCGAATTACGAATTGATGCTTGCTTGTTGGGATGAAACGGAGCTCTGTCACATAACTGTAATTCGCACCAATGACTTGCTTCGGTTTGGTTTGTCCAATATTAAATTTCAAAAGTGTTCCATCAATCAAACCAACGTATAGTCCTGAAGATATGAACCAAATATCAGCAATTTCTTTTTTAATCTGTTCTGCTTGAATAGTGAATACTTTTTTTTGTCCTTGGATATCCCAGACGTGGATTGTACCAGTGCTTACAAGAACTGCAATCCAGTGTCTCTTTACTTCAAAGGCAACTTGTTTAGATACGTCGGGAAGCCGAATTGCGAAAATCCTCTTTCGCTTTTTAGTGTTATATAAATTCACACCACTGGAGGTAGTAGCCGCAATAATCTCATCATCGGCACTATAGTATAAGCCATGAACTTTTTGGCGAGTTCCATCAATTAGGATTTGTGAGTCTGCCTCAAATTCCATGACTGTAAAGAAACAGAGAAACAGAAAAAGAACGAGAATCCTATGCATCGTAAATTCCTGAGATTTACCTCACAAAGGTCTCTTTTCTTGTTGCGGTAAATTGATCGGCACTAAGAGTGCAAAAGTACATGTCGTTTGCAACCATATCGTCGTAATTATCTCTTTCACTCCGGTGGGCAGATTGGATTTCGTCATCATGCCAACTCGCTGATTGATGACCGTCAGGTAATGTCCTTACAATTCGGCCTGCACTGCTATAGATCAAGATCTCTGCGTATGCCAAAGTCGCAGTATCATAATGAAACCATGTATTTGGAATGAGTTAGGAGGGTTCTATTCAGCCCGGTTTCCTGGCTGGAGGAACCTGATTGAATAGAACCTAGCATTATTAGCAAATCTTCGTAACCGGATTTGACCATCTAAATTGTCCTCAACTGAATCCGGCATCCATAGATGGTTGTCGAATCTGTGGTTTGCATCCGTACTAGAAGATCCAAATCTTCTACCTATCAAAAAACTCCAGACCTTTCCCAATCTCAAGAATTAGGTTAGGTGTTGAGAGACTGCGAACTGCCTTCACCACTTAGAGTGTTAAGTTTCATTGTATGAGGAAGTGTTGCATTCGGTCCAGCGATACTATTAACTATAATCTTCCAAGACTCATTATCTCCCTGCCATTCTAGTAAGGTCGCCGATTAAACAAGTCAAGAATTGTTTAAGCTGTTATGGGTCTAATTATAGCTACGAGCCCAAACATCATAGTAACGAACAAAATCCTTTGGTATCGCATTGGAATTGCAACTTTAGTCTCAACGTTACTAGGCAGAAAAAGCGAGATCTAATTTTCACCCAATAAAATTTTCAATTCACTGATCTGCGTGTAAGCCTCTTGCTTGGTCATATCGACATATTTTTCCGGAATTAGGCTTTGGTATGAACATTCGACAAATGCTAATAATTCCTGCAATTGTCGTTGTAAACTGATATCGTCGGGTATGAAATCATACCCAATTTCCAAAATCTCATCTACAGTCAGATTCCTCGATGTGAGATGTTTCTTGCGTTCAAGGTTGGTTAAAAATTGGACGAAATCAGCTGGAGAATAACTGGCGGTATGATCCAAAAATCGTCGTTTATGATCTTCAAGAAAATTATCAAGTGACAGTCCAACTTTTGATAAGACAAAGTTGATAAACTCTTCACGTTCTTGTCCTTCTGGATCAAAGACAGGTAAGTGTTCGCCAGCACGTCCGGTTCGTTTGATATCCGGTTCTAATTTGTCAGGCCTAGCAGTGATAATTATCCAGATAATTTTCCCTCGATTATTAGGGTCACTCATCATCCTCAAAATTGCGCCAAAAAGTCGTTTATCGACATCATGTGTGCCAGCACTCCGTCCTCCAAGTTCTGTATCTGCTTCGTCATAGATCACCATTACATTTCCCATGACTTCAAGGATTGACCGGATTCTCTCCCATGTCATTTCGGTCTGTCCCACGTACTGACCACGAACATTCTTGATAATTACCGGTAGGTAACCACACTCTTTGGCAAATGCTTTGAAAGTATAGGTCTTTCCAACACCGTTTGGACCAGGTACCAGAATGCCGGTTGGCATCAAGTCAGAGTTCCCACTCATGATGAAAGACTTCATTTCTTCCAACTTGGCTAGTAACTTTTTGGCCCCAATTACATCAGAAAAATCATAGTTAATAATTGGGAATTCAATATTACCGCTGAGTTCTTTCTCAATTACTTCTTGCGTAAGCTTAAATATCATTTCAGCAGTTAGCTTCGTGTTGGTATGATTTGCTTGCATAAACATCTTCTGCAAATCTTGCAGTGTCAATCCACCGGTGTAAAAAACGGCATCTTTTTCTTTTAGCCCTAAACTAACCTGGTGCTGCTTTTTCAGAAATCGGAGATACCTTTGCCGTTGTGTGTCGCTGGGGCGAGGAACTTGAATTGCGGTGACAAAAGGAAGTTCAACCACCGTTTCATTTAGTTCTGCTAGCGTTTGTGTAATTAGAACAGCCAGATGGCGTCCGCGAATAAAAGCAGGATCAGTAAACCATTGATGGAAAATCATCGCTTTTCGCTGTTCGACCTCGTTCGGATGATTGCTTTCCTGACGGTGGATCAACGATTCAACATGATTGATGATAAATCCCCATCCTTGCTTTTCGGAGTTAATAGTGTGAAGGCTGATTTTGCTCAATTCCTGAAGAAAAACCAATGCTTGCAGTGGATGCTGGATACTATCTTGCATATACTTCTGAAGTTCAGCTTTTCCCAGAATGGACTCAACAAGAGCCAAGTCGTCTTGATTACGGAACTGAACACCACTAATCAGATCGTAATAGGCAATGATACGCCGTTGATCGCCTTCTGGGGGATCCATCAGCCGTTTGAGACAATCAATTAAGCTATAGAACTGGTCTTTCCCAAGCGAATACAGATCGCGTACATTTCCGTATAGTATGAATTGATTACTCTGACCAGAATTGAACTTTTCGATAATTGTTTGTAGAAATTGCGGTGCTGATTTCCAATTCATTTTCTCAGTCTGCTGTTTTGAAAATTAAGGTGTTTACTGTTTCAAAGGGACAAGTTCATATTATGACATCTTTATAAGGATTATGCAATTGCTTAGACTGCTAGGGTGTTTAGGGGTGTTAATTGAGGTGGGAAATTTAACAAGTGTGGAATCTAAGAGTATTTTATTGCAAGTAAAGTTGATAGGTTGAAATGATCCGTCGAGTCAAGAATCCCACAAGCCACTAAGCTTTAACCTGAGGATTGATACCAAAATCTGCTAATTCTTGATTAACTTTTTTAGCAACTTCCACTTCATCTCGCAATTTAGCTACTTGTTGCTCTAGACGTGAGGTATGATCGGCTGACTGTGGTTGAGATACAAGAAGAATAGTGCCCCGAAGCGAAGATTGCGCAGTAATTATGTCCTGTTCCAGTTGTTCCATTGCCGTCTCTAGCTTTTTAAGTTGGTTAAGTTCGTTGGTCAATGCTTGTATTGTCTGACGGTATTCTCTTTTGAGGTTGATATCTTTCTCATCTTCATACTTTGATTTTGTTTCATTCAGGTCTTGCTGCAACTTTTGAACATCGAACTGTTCTAACAGCGATTTATAAGTGATTCGGCTTTTTAAGGATTTTATCGATTCGAAAGTGACCTCTCTGGACATCTGCATCAACTGATTGACCACCAATTGATTACCTAAATTCGTGATCTTTTCATCAAGTATTTGTTCCAGTTTGATCAAGTTCTCAAAATGGGATCTACCGCGTTCGTCAAGTTTCTGATGAAGTTCCTCTCGGCTCTCCTGATCCAGACGAGTTCGTTCCTCGTCGTTATGTTGAATCTGGTCTTCAATCTGTTGTTGTATCCGCTTACGTGGTGCTTTACCTAGAAGAAAATAGTATGACAACGATATAGTACTAGCGAGAAATGCCCCTAGGGCAAGAACAGGTTGATCAATAAATCCTAAGAAAATTCCAGCCGCCGCTGGACCATAAAAAAGAGGCTGAAAAAGACACTCTTTAAATAAATTCCAAGTCAATTTCTGGTATGAAAGATCATTGTCTTGGTGGATAGGCATTGTGACTTTCTAAGTACGCTCAATCGATCTAGATCCAACATCCTGCGCGAAAGTTGGCTAAAATATCAGTGGATTTCTATCGTTGAATATTCAAGTGGGCTTTGAGTAAGTGATCAGAGGTGAAAATTAGACAAAGTCCTACTGGTTATCTGCTTTGTTTCGATAACTTTGGTCAAATGCTTCCACAATACCTTTCTGATCCGGTGCAAACCCTGACATCCGAATATCTTGGACTAATCCTCCAAAGTCTCCTGTTCGTTTCACGTCCGTGGATTTAAACACCGGAGCGTGGACATCTTTAACAATTGTGGCGCCCTCATTGTCGTCATGTAGCTTATACTGTGAGAGAACAATCACACGTTCAGCCACGTAGACTGCTTCTTCCAAATCGTGCGTTACGAAAAAAACGGTATTTTGTTCCTGTTCGTGAATTTTTAGGATTAATATTTGAAGCACCTCTCGTGTTTGTGGATCAAGGGCACCAAACGGTTCATCCATGAGTAAAATTGATGGTTTTCGAATAATCTCCTGGGCGATGGCTACCCTTTGCTTCATCCCACCTGATAATTGATGAGGTTTCTTGCGTTCGGCTTCCTTCAAACCCATTTCCTGGAGATAAAGCCTTGCCTTTTCTCTGTAACTACGATGCAATTGCCTAAAACGAAAAGGACGAATCCATTTCATAAGAAAATTGATTTCCTCTAATTCCATACCGTAAGCTACATTATCAATTACTGTCAACCAAGGAAAAAGCGTATAGTCCTGAAACACAATGCCTGTATTACGACTAGGTCCCTTGACGGGCTCTCCATCGACCAAGATTTGGCCTGAAGTGGGATGCATGAATCCAGCAATCAGGTTTAACAACGATGACTTACCGCAACCGCTGGGCCCAACAATAGCAACGAATTCGCCCCGTTTGACCTGTAAGTTGATGCCATCGAGAACAACCTTTGTCGTTTTTTGATCCTTAAAAACAAGTACCAGGTCCTTAATCTCCAATGCCAATGAGGATTCAGGCATGAATTTCTATTTCTCCAAACTCCAAGCGTAACGTGTTTGAATGATCTTTAACAATATGAAATCACAGGTAAACCCGATGGCGCCAATGATAAAAATGTACCATAAAATGATATTGACACCTATCTGTCTCTGAACCAGTATAATGCGGTAACCGAGTCCAGCTTCAGAGGCGATCATCTCGGCGGCGATTAAAAATATCCAAGCCTGTCGAAGCGTAAAGCGGATGCTGTTAAGGATTCTAGGCCAAGCGAACATCAGCACAACTTTGAAGACAACTTCTACAGTTGATGCTCCCATGGTGTAAGCCTTCTGTATCAGCTTCCTCGGTACATCTTTACAAGCTAGAAAAACATCCATCACTAGAATGAAATATGTTCCCAGAAAGATGAGCAGTATTTTGGCCGGTGTGTCCGTGCCAACAAAAATGAATATTAGGGGCAAAAGAGCTAGAGGCGGGATGAAACTGACAAAACGGACAAACTTCATATGCAACGCTTCAATGACTGAGAAGCAGGCCATGTGTAATCCAACGAGTACGGCGCAGGTGACAGTGATAGCTACACTGAGAACCATCAAACGGAGGCTATATTTGAGATCCTTCAATAGCCATCTATCGCCGGTCCGGCAGTTAACTTCAACTGTTTTGACAATTCCTGTTTGAATCTGTTTCAGGTTTGGCATCATTCGATCTTTTGGGTTTTCCTGATGCCGTTTATGTGATCCGTAGAGATACAGCGCTATGACAAAGACAATAGGCAGAAGAACTAAAAGTGATGCAAATCGCGCATCAATTTCTTCTCCAACTCGGTATAATTTCCGCACACTCATTTTGCTGGGCGAACAGCTTGAATAATCGTTGCATCGTATTTGAGATTGACCTTATCGTTGATTAGTCCATGACTTTTCGCGAATTTGACTACTTTCCTCTCCGTATTTTGGATTTCTTTACTGTTGAGGAGGTCTATGGCACGTTGAGGATCCAAAAACAGATCTGTTCCTCCAAGCATTTTATTGAATTCTGCCGGTTTAGTACCAGCCAACTCCGACATAATGCTAATGGCTTCCTGCCGCGTTTCAGGATTCTTAATCATGTCCATGGCATCATACCAAGCGGAGACGAAAGCTTGAGCAACTCTGGGGTTTTGCTTTAAACGTTTGTTATTAAATACCACCAAGTCGATAATTTCACCGGGGATCTTTTTACTGTTAAACAAAACGTAGCCGCGTCCTGCCTCCTCGGCCAGAAAAAGGTGTGGATTCCATGTAACAACCGCTTCTGCTCTTCCTGCTATAAAAGCGCGTCCCGCATCATCACCAGGCGTGTTTTTTATCGTAACATCCCTTTCTGTTAACCCAATCGTTTCTAGATAACGAAGAAGTAAATAATGTGAAACTGAGAATTCTTCAAGTAGTATTTCTACGCCTTTAAAGTTTGAGCCATCAATACCATATTGAACCAGAATGCCATCTCCACCTTTACTGAAATCATTGACGAGCACGGCAGCAACATCAATTCCCGCATCAGCCGGTGGAAGCGCATCCATGATTGTCATTGCACAGGCATCCAGTTCCCCAGCGGTAAACGCCTGTACAGAGGCAAGATAATCCTTGAACTTCCTAAGTTCAATCTCAACTCCGTATTCTTGTGCCCGTCTTTTAAGGAATCCTTTCTCCTCCATCAAGTAAATTGGCATCCAGCCTGTCCAGATAGAAACACCGACCTTAACTGGTTTTGCGTATATGACTTGATTGCTAATGAACACAAGTAAACAGGAAATAAGGAAATAAGATAAATATATTTGTAATTTATGTCTCAATTTTTGCCTCCGTTAAACTTTATCTGTCTTTGACCAGCACAAATTCAGTACGTTGGTTTCGTTCCAACCAATCAGCATAAGCCTCATTTTGGTCGCGTTCGAGTGGTTCTCTGTCACCATGAGCGACAGTATTAATCCGGCTGCCTTGAACACTGTGTTCTCGAACCAGATACTGGGCAATTGATCCAGCGCGTTTCCTGGAGAGGTCCATGTTGATCTGGGATGAACCGGTAGGAGATGAGTAACCATGCAGGACCAAACGGTAGTTCGGATAGTGGAGAAGAGTATCGGAAAATTTATCAACAACTAGTTTCGACTGTTGACTTAACTTTGCCGAACCGCTACCGAAGTAGATGGGATCAACTCTCATTTCACCGATGCGTTGAGTTTTACTTTCAATCTCCTCGGCTTTCATCCTGGTAAATTGCCGCTTAGTCTCAACTGGTGGCGGTGCCACCTCTTTTTCTGGCATGCCTTTGATTTGAGGTGCCGCACTCGGGGTCAACTGGCTGAGAAAATCCTTATTCACTATCCAATATGCTCCACCGGGTTTGCTGGCAAATGGGTCTGTCATCAATTTATCATGAAATTGTTGAACACTAATTGTATCTTCAATAACCTTTGCAATCTTGTCAGTGGCAGTCTGACCTATGCCAAACCAGAGGTGATGGTTTTCCCTCAGATCGATAAAGTCGATACCATTCATGATGTTTTTCGCCACTGATTGATCAACCCCTCCATCTTCCGCTAGATACTGGATGAATTCAGATTCTCGTTTTTGGTAATAATCAAGCGTCTTAAAATATGCGCGAGTCACTTTCTGTACAACTTGTGGATTGCTTGTAACGATTTGGCGTGAGGCGATGCAGACATCGATGATAATGTCATCACTATCTTTGGTGCTGGTTAATAAGGTGTAGCCTTCCTGAATAGCACGTGATGTTTCAGGTTCCCATACAACTGCTGCCTCAACCTGTCCTTGTTTCAACATTTGGTAGGATTTCTCTGAAAGTCCATCAGTCACCGGCATACGCTTAATGCTAAGAATGTCGAAGTGTGTCAATGTGACATCTAATAGATGTTCACTGGGGAAACCTTTCGAGTAGGAGACCTTTGCACCCTCTAAATCGTCTAGAGCTTGAATTTTTGAACTGGCGACAACCGAATCGCCACCGTTGGATTCATCTACCAAAAAGATAATAACGCCTGGATAGTTCAAGTTGATGGCATTGAGTGTATAGCCGTCGATTGTGGCGACCACAAAATCATATTTGCCATTGACCAATCCTTGAAAACGTTTTTCCAGATCTTCCTCTGTTTCATAGCGGTAACCAATCTGAAGTTGGGAAAGAACCGTACGGAATCGATCGGAGCGAAAGAGACTATAACCAGACCACGGATCACCGGCAACGGTGATATTGGTATCGAAACGACCACCGCTACTGGCTTGATCGTATTTTTTCGCTTGTTGGTTTTCTTGAAGTTTGGGAATCACATATTTGTAAGCAAGGCCACCGATGACAGCTGTAAGAATAACGAGTATCATAAAGATCCGGCCAAGTGCCAATTTTTGTTCCGCCATTACTGTATTTCTCCTACTTTTAAGTGAAGTTGTAAGGATTGATTGGAGAGGATTATGGAATGCTAGTTGCTAGCTACGGCAATCTTGAATCGAAATTCGAATATAAAATATCCTATTCTCCTAACTTGCGTTCCTCTGCTGTTTCTGTCTGGGATTGACCCTCCTTTGTCTGCTGTCTTTGTTTCAGTCTCTCTGAGAACTCATTGGTTCCAGTACTCTGCTTAGCTGCAGCTCGATAGCGTTCGCGTTGACGGGACACATTCGTGCCGCCAATCTCAGAAGAAATTTGTGCCTTAGCCTTTGTATCCTGAACTTTGCGACGAACGGCATCTAATGCCTGATCCGTACCCTCTGTTGAAAGACCTTGTAGTCTCTGCTCGATTCGAACAATTGATTCACTGCTGATCAAATCAGCGACGGCTTCATCACCTTCTTGTTTCAATGACTGAACACGTTCCTGGAAATTGCCAAGTTCGATTTTGTAGTTTTCAACCTTCTGGTCTAGTTCTTCAAACTTACCTTGACGCTGTTCTAGATGAACTTCTAATTCTTCCTTTCTTGTGAAAGCGCGATTGTAGGCTTCTTCATGCACTTGTTGGTTTTCGGGTTCACGCTCAGCAATAGCTAAGGCCCCTTCCATTTCCTGCTCCGATTCGCTGAGTTGCTCTTCGTCTTTTTGGATCTCCTGTTCTGTTTGCGCCCTTTGCCGTGCAAGTGAAGAAACAGCATCAAGCATCTGGTTGTAACGTTTAATTTCTTGTTCTTCTATTGTTCTGTAAGTTGCTTTGATGCTTGATGTGCTTCCTGAAACGATGTCATCTCCTGCTTGAAGGAAAAAACCCTTGATTCGAATAAGGACTGATGAAAAAAAACCCATTTTCCTGCCTCCTCAGATATATTGATGTTTAAAATAAACTAAATAATCTATTATTCTGATTCACTCGGTTTGGGTTGCCCGAGAAATTTTACCACTTCCGCGCACTTAGCCTCGTAGTCATTTAGAATGCTAATATCCTGGTTGAATTTATGGATTAAAGCCTGTTTCCTAGCTCGAAGCTCATTTAGACTATTCTGTCGATTTTCTTCCAGATCCTGGATTCTCATGTCCATTTCTGCTTTCAACTGATCTATTTCCTGATTGGTTTCCTGTTCAATCTGTTTCATATCGTCCTCGGTTTGTTGAACCTGTGCATGGTGTTCTTGCTGATAGCTTTCTTCAAACTCTTCGCAAATTGCTCCTTTTTGCAGAGCATCCTGAACGATATCCTCAACAGACTTGCCTGAAACTTTGATAACAGGCGGCAGACTTTCTTTTGGGACACCTTCTTCAATCAGTTGCATTACTTTTTCAACTGAGTATTCACCACTATCTAGCTCCCAATTGCGATCAATTCCACCAGCTGTCAGAATTTTATCAATATCTATTCTGCTCTCATCATCATCGAACTCACCTGCGGGTAGGTCAAATAATATCTGAGAAACAGCACTATCAACAGAACTCAAGTCTTCTTGATTAATAATTTCATCTGGCCCCTCTGAGGTTTCGAAGTTTCTGTTTTCTTCGTTTATTTTTTCCAGAAAAGGGTTTGGTTCATCATTATTATGCCCAGTTTCAGTGGGATCCTGTAGAAAAGGATTTGATTCATTTTGACTTTCATCTGTATCTTCAGGGAAATCCACCAAGAAAGGATTTGGTTCGTTATCGGTGTCCTGATTCTCATCTTTTTCTGGCTTTTCTGTCTCAACAGTTTTATAAAAAAGCTTTTTTATAAAGCCCATATGCCATTCAGCCAAACCCTAAAATTTTGGGGATTCTAACACAATTCTATCTTCCATTCAACTGAAAACTTAAAGTGCTCCAAGGAAGGTCGGGGTAACGTGATTTTGGAGATAAACAAGCTAATTTAAATGCCAATATCAGCTACAGTCTTTCTCAAACTATGCCAATTTGACAAAAATCTCTAACTTTTGTTATGGAATCAACGTTTTTTAAGATATCCAAATCTAAACCACGGGCTTTAAGATAAAATCGAGATTAACCCTAAGGAAATCATTCGGTCATCTTTAATGAACCATCTTGTTGGAACTGATTATGACTTTCCAAAATCAATGCTATTTGGGAATTGGTATTAAACTTGCTCCTTTCACTGGAAATAAAACAGCAGAGGTGAGTATTAACAATGAGATACGATCAATTTACAATTAAAGCACAAGAAATTATACAAAAAGCACAAGATCTAGCTGTCCAAACGCAAAGCCCAGAAATTAATCCGGATCATCTGCTTGAAGCATTAGTAACCCAGGAGGATGGAGTAACCCAACCGATTCTTCAGAAACTTGGAGCAGACGTTGAGGGGATAAGACTGGCATTAAATCAAGCACGTGATCGCAACCCAAAAGTACAAGGAACAGGTCAGGAACCGGTTGTCTCACACACGTTAAAACGCGTTTTTGACCTAGCCTTAAAAGAAGCAACTCATCTTAAAGACGAGTATCTGAGCACTGAGCATCTTCTGATCGGTATCGTAGAAGAGAAGATGAGTCAAGCCGCCAAAATTCTGAAGAATCACGGTGTTACCAAAGATCAGGTTCTCAAGTCACTTGTCGCTATTCGCGGAGGACAACAGGTTACCGATCAGAACGCCGAAGAGAAATATCAATCGCTTACACGCTTCGGTCAGGATTTGACACTCGCAGCTCAAGCTGGAAAACTTGATCCTGTTATCGGTCGTGATGATGAAGTGCGCCGAATTTTACAGGTGTTATCACGTCGGCGTAAAAATAATCCTGTGTTAATAGGGGAACCGGGTGTTGGGAAAACAGCCATTGTCGAGGGACTAGCTCAGAGAATTGTCAATGGCGATGTTCCAGAGACCCTGAAAGACAAAAAATTAATCGCCCTTGATCTTGGTGCAATGCTAGCAGGCGCAAAGTATCGTGGTGAGTTTGAAGATCGGTTAAAAGCTGTGTTGAAGGAAATCGAACAAGCTGATGGCAGAGTCATCCTGTTTATTGATGAATTGCACACTATTGTTGGCGCGGGAGCGGCAGAGGGAGCGGTTGATGCCTCGAACATGCTTAAGCCTGCGCTTGCACGCGGTGAGTTGCGATGTATTGGTGCTTCTACGCTTGATGAGTACCGCAGACATGTTGAAAAAGACGCAGCATTGGAGAGACGTTTTCAACCGGTGATGGTCGGTGAACCGTCAGTTGAAGAGACAATTGCGATCTTACGTGGCTTAAAGGAACGTTATGAAACACATCACGGTGTCCAAATTCAGGACAACGCTATTGTTGCAGCCGCGACGTTGTCAAACCGCTATATCTCGGATCGTTTCCTGCCAGACAAAGCAGTAGATCTAATTGATGAGGCTGCATCTTGTTTAAGAATTGAGATTGATAGTGTGCCGCAAGAAATTGATGAAGTTGATCGTAAGATCATTCAGCTTGAGATTGAACGGCAAGCACTTGACAAAGAGGAGGATGAGGCTTCAAAGGAACGACTAATCCAACTCACTTCCGAACAATCCGATCTCGGGGAAAGACGGAACCAACTCAAAGCCAAGTGGCACAACGAAAAAGAGATGCTTCAAGGTATCCGCGAGATTATGGAGCAGATCGAAACGTTGAAAATCAGGGAAGAACAAGCTAGGCGCACCGGAGATCTCACCTTAGCGTCACGAATACTATACGGAGATCTTCCAAGTTTGGAATCACAGCTTGGAAATGCTAAATCAAGTTTGGAAAAGATGCAGGGATTAGGACAACTCCTGAAAGAAAAGGTTGATCAAGATGACGTGGCTGAAGTCGTTTCAAAATGGACAGGTATTCCTGTTGCTAAAATGTTAGAAGGTGAAATCCAAAAGCTGGTTCAGATGGGAATTCGGCTTCAGGCAGATGTCATCGGTCAAGATGAAGCAATTGCTATTGTGTCTAACGCGATACGGAGGTCCCGTGTTGGCTTACAGGATCAGAACAGGCCAATCAGTTCTCTTATCTTTATGGGGCCGACTGGTGTTGGGAAAACACATCTTGCTAAGACCTTAGCTGCTTTTCTATTTGACGATGAAAACACCATAATTAGAATTGATATGAGTGAATACATGGAGAAACACTCCGTGTCAAAGCTAATCGGTGCTCCCCCTGGATACGTGGGTTACGACGAGGGTGGGCAATTGACCGAAGCAATTCGACGGAAACCGTATGCCGTTATACTTTTAGATGAGATTGAGAAAGCACATCCTGAAGTCCTCAATATACTATTACAACTTTTCGATGACGGTCGCTTGACAGACGGTCAGGGGCGAGTTGTTGATTTCAAAAATACTGTCGTCATCATGACCTCAAATATTGGCAGTCAATGGTTCAATGATAAGAGTTTGGATCCAGACGAGGTTCATCGGCGGATTGTGGAATCTTTACAACAGCATTTCCGTCCCGAATTCCTTAATCGAATCGATGATCAGATTGTTTTCAATCAGCTCGACCTAAAATCCATAAAGCAAATTGTCCAGCTTGAACTAGATCAAGTTGCCCTGAGACTGTCGGATAAAAATATCAACCTGCAGATTTCAGAATTGGCCAAGGAAGAACTAGCTAAACAAAGCTATGACGAAATTTATGGCGCTAGACCGCTTCGGCGCACTATTCAGCGTAAGATTCTAGATCCTTTAGCTATCCAACTCCTTGAAGACAAATTTAGTGATAAAAGTAATCTTCACGTTGACTTTGAGGACGGTCAGTTTCACTTTCATCAGTCCTGATGTATGTTAGTATCCAATTTCCAATGACTGGTTAGTATAAACCTGAATGGACAAATTGCGGGCAGATCTAAGAAAAGCTTTTTTTATTTTCCTTGTTGATTGATACATGATAGAATCGGGAGTGTGGAACCTACGACAAGAAATTCACCAACTCCCTCTCTCTTAGATCTTCATCCCTCGTTCGGTTTCGGCGACCGGCTTGGGCTAGCGACTCCAGGCCATATCTTAGCCACTCAAGCTGGTCAGCTACTTCCGATCTTTGCGCAACAATCAGTTCGGGAAATGGATCGAACCAACCGCACGCCACTAGAAGTTATGTCCGCTGCGAAAGAAGCCATCCGTGCTTCTGGTTGGCAGGGAGCTTGGGGGGCTGATGCCGATCACTTAAAAACAGAGACCGACGTCATTAATTTAGCCAATGCTGGGTTCACTTTTTTCACCATCGATCCCTCGGATTTTGTCAATAATGCAGCGGCCAATTTAGTCCAAAATCGATTGAAAGGGGCTTTAGATGCAGTAGTTAAATCGCAAGCATTCGAGTCAATTGGTCAGATCGAAGATCTCTATCTAGGTAAGAATATTGAAGTAAGTAATGATCTCACCCTCGATTTCAAAAATAAGGAAGAACTGTACCGGACAGTCGTGAAATATGGTCGGGCGATTGCATACGCTGAAAAAATGTCGGGGTGGATCACTAAAGCAACATCAGGTGCTGACTGCGAAATTGAAGTTTCAGTTGATGAGACTGATACACCAACAACACCGATTGAGCATCTATTCATCGGTATGGAACTGAAACGTCGGGGGATTCAGTGCGTCAGCTTAGCACCGCGATTTGTTGGTCAATTTGAAAAAGCAATTGATTATAAAGGTGACCTCGACTCATTCGAATTAACGCTGGCTCAACATGTTGCCATTGCTCGCTATTGCGGGCCATACAAAATCAGTGTCCATAGTGGATCAGATAAATTTAGGATCTACCCAATCATTGGTCGTGTCTGTGGTAATCTACTACATGTTAAAACTGCTGGCACAAGTTATCTTGAAGCCTTAAGAGTGGTGGCTAAAAGGAATCCTGAGGCGTTTCTGGAAATTATTAAGTTCTCTATCGAAAGATTTAATACAGACCGGGCGACGTACCATATCTCGGTAGATCTTAATCGAGTTAATGATCCAGTAACCCTAAACCAAAAGGAAAGGGAGGTGGAGTTTCTTAATCTGGATGATGGTCGTCAAGTTATGCACGTCACCTTTGGTTCTGTGTTAACAATCGGTAAAATGCCAGACAATCAGCCTTTCAAAGAGGTAATTTTGGAAACGCTTAGCACTAATCTGGATTTGCACAATCAGCTTTTGAACGAACATTTAGGCCGCCACATTCGGCTGTTGAGTTACGGTTAAACGAAAGGAAAGCAAGGATGCAATATAGAACGTTAGGAAAAACAGGTTTAGAGGTCTCAGTAATTAGTTTTGGAGCGGCACCACTTGGTAGCGAATACCGAAATATAGATGAATCAGAAGGGATTTCTGCTGTCCATACTGCCCTTGATTTAGGAGTCAACTTCATTGATACTTCTCCCTATTACGGACGCGCCAAATCCGAGATAGTTTTAGGTAAAGCACTTAGAACCATCAACCGAGATCAATATTATCTCGCCACCAAAGTTGGACGTTATGGCCTCCAAGATTTTGACTTCACAGTCAATAGTGTCATCAAAAGCGTGGATCAAAGCCTAGCTCGGCTCAGTATAGACTATATTGATCTCATCCAGTGCCATGATATCGAATTTGGCGATCTCGGCATGATCATCAATGAAACTATTCCTGCGTTGCGAAAAGTTCAAAAACAGGGGAAAGTTAGATTCATTGGTATCACTGGGTTACCGTTGAAGATATTCTGCTATGTGTTGGAAAGAACTGCCGTCGATACCATTTTATCTTACTGCCATTATGCGTTAAATGATGTTTCTTTAGAAAGTTTGATTCCAACATTCGAAGATGAAAACATAGGTATTATTAATGCTTCAGCGTTATCAATGCAACTTCTGACTAATATAGGAGCTCCGGATTGGCATCCAGCTGACGACGAAATTAAAGTCGCCTGCTTGAAGGCAGCAGAACATTGTCGTAGTAAAGGTGCTGATATCGCAGAACTTGGTCTTCAGTTTGCCTTGGCTAATCCGAAAATTCATACAACCTTAATGGGAACTGCAAACCCCGAAAACGTCAAAAAAAATGTTGCTTGTGTCAATCAGACACCGGACACACAATTATTAACAGAAATTTTAGAAATTCTTGATTCAATCCGTGACAGAACCTGGTCTAGCGGCAGACCAGAAAATAACTAAATCATGCAAACAATTACACTTGACAGTCCAGGACACTTTTCAATATCGCAGACCGGAATTCCTACTCGATCTTCTGGCTCGGCATTGGTACGAATCCACCGGGTGGGAATTTGTGGTACTGATCTACACGCATTTCGCGGTCGACAGCCTTTCCTGAGTTATCCACGGATTTTAGGACACGAACTTGGCGTTCAGATAATGGAAATTGATGAGAACGATCTGGATCTTCACGTCGGGGATATCTGTGCAATCGAGCCTTATTTAAATTGTGGTGAGTGTATCTCTTGCAGACGCGGAAAAACTAATTGCTGTACAATATTACAAACACTGGGTGTCCACACTGATGGTGGGATGCGCGAGTTCATCACCATACCAGTTAATAAACTGCATAAATCGGATTTGTTGAGTCTTGATCAGCTTGCGCTGGTTGAGACACTTGGTATTGGTGCTCACGCTGTGGATCGGGCCAATTTCAATCTGGGAGAATTTGTTCTGGTCATCGGCGCGGGACCTATAGGACTGACAGTTACTCAATTTGCTAAGATCGCAGGTGGTCGTATTATAGTGATGGACGTTAACGAAAATCGTCTTGATTTTTGTCGTCAGGTTTTTGGCGTTGAATTTACTGTCAACGCACAGGAAAATCCGGTTGAACAACTCAAGGCAATTACATCAAACGATATGCCAACTGTCATCTTCGATGCAACTGGTAGTGTAAAGTCAATGGAAAACGCATTTAGTTACGTTGCCTCAGGGGGAAAGCTTATCTTTGTTGGATTGGTACAGGATAATATTACTTTGTACGATCCAGAATTTCACCGAAAAGAGATCACCCTCTTTAGCACACGTAACTCAACGGGCAATGACTTTAGGCGAATTATCACACTGGTAGAGCAGAACAAAATTGATACCAATCCGTGGATCACACACCGTGCAACTTCCGATGAATTAATAGATGCTTTCCCAACTTGGCTTAAACCAGATTCTGGTACGATTAAAGCTATGATGTCATTTGAGAATCGGTAGTTGACCGCCGTTTGGCGTGCAGCAATTTCTGTATGCTAGAATCAATCTCCAACTTTTGATCTGCTAATGTAGAAATGGGCATTGACCGTTGCGTGACTGGAGGTTCGCTTGTTACGGTTGTCTGATAATTTTTGAAACGGAACTGACGTATAATCATTTCTAAAACAAAAAAAATAACGCAGATTATCAAGAACATTGGAGCAAGGTCTTTTGATTTTTTGATTAATCTACTAGGACGAGCGGCAATCTCTTCCATGGATGGCTTGAAAACTCCATTCGTTTGATCGGCAATTTTATGTAGCAACTGCTGATTTGTTGTGAAACTTGCTAGTTCTGATGGATACGACACTACCAAACTTGTTGTTTGCTGATCTTTAGCTGTTTTGGCAGTAATCAAATAGGCTCCAAGATCATCAACCTTGATTTTACCTTCGTAGCGAGTCGGTGTTGTACGTATCATCTCAACTGGCTGTCCCTGATAGTTGGGCTGTGAAACGCGAACAACTAGTTCAGAACTATCACCGGCTGCCAATAGGTTTTTTGCTTCAACAACGACTTTTATATATTCGCCATTAATAGATGTTTGTATGTCGAAATCCTTGCCGATGTTAGGTTGTGGTAGAACCGCGCTGACAACTTGTGTCCAAAACTTACCGAAATTTTCCCACGAAATCCAATCTCGTCCCCAACTGTTTAAATCAGAGGTAAAAGCAACTGACCGCCCCAACCCATAGTCCCATACTGCCAGAATCGGGTGATCCTTGTGGGATTTAATTAATATCTTTCCAGTTTTCTTTTCTGATGTGGCTATGTAACCGTGAAGATTAGGTGGTTGCCTTATACCGCCTAAAATCTGGGTTGTCTGATTGAGACGCGGAACGAACGTTTCTTGAACAGTGTATTCCTGTGTCAGATGTACCTCCTCGGCTAGTATTCGGGGTAGTCGCGTCATATCTTCAACGTGCACGTAACGTCCTTTTCCGTTGCGCGCAATCATTCTCAGTAAGTCCTGCGCGGCATCACCTATGGCGATCGTGGTAATAGTAATATTGTCTTTGGCAACCAGTGCCGTCAATGATTCAAAATCACCGTCTGATTTGCCATCTGAGAGAATAACAATGTGCTTTTGCTTAGCTTCAGTTTTTTTGATTAATTTGTATGCTTTCTGGAGTGCTGGAAACAACTGTGTGCCATTTCTGGGACGTAGCGATCCTACCGCCTGTGCAACCCGTTGATGATCAGTTGTCGGTGGTATTTCAAGGCCAATAGAGGTTGCAAAACTAACTACGCCAACTAGATCCGCTTCGTCTAACGAATTAATAGCCAATCGAATGCTTTCGATAGCCAACCCAATTTTCTGGTCAGCACCCACATAGTTTGCCATGCTGCCAGAGGTGTCAATCAGCATCAGAATTGAGAGTGACTCTTTTTGCTGTTTGGGGGTCATTTTAAGTGGTAACATGCGCTCAAGCAGGGTGTCTTGATATGAACCTCTACCAAATGAATGATCGCCTCCAATGACAACCAGTCCACGACCGAAATCTCGAACATAAGTTTCGATCTGATTCATCTGTAATTGGGATAATTCGTCAGCCGATACATTTATCAGAATAATCCCCTCATTATTTTGTAATTGAGTGAAATCGGTTGGGAATTCAGATGGTCGAATCACATCAACTACAAAATTTTCGCTTTCAAGAACTGTTTTTATTGTCTTGGCAACAAATGGATTAGAGGCAATACAAAGTAGTCTAGACTGACCAGAAATCTGTGTTAAAGCATAGGCAGTATTATTTTCGCTTACCTCGTCGGCTACAATCACCTCGATCTGAAATTCGTGAGTGCCTGCATCAAAGATTTGTTGATCAAGCGCGATGATCTGTTTTCCTGATTTTAAAGATATTTCTCTGTGGGTAATCATGGGAAAGCCATTTCGATAAAGATTGATACTGACCACTTGATCCATAGTATTCTCAACGATGGCCCGAACCTTAAAAATTTCCCCTATTCGTATTTTTGGTGGGATTTGAAGTTCCTGCATAATAACTTCATTTTTCCGCTCAGCTAATATTGGTATGGTAAGCACTGTGATTTCGCTTGCTTGGGCTAGTTCCAGTATACTGTCAATTCTGCCGGTGTTTTGAAGCCCGTCACTGAATAGCACAATCCGCTTTTGAGCTACTTCCGGTAACATGGAAATCGCTAGCTGAATTGCACTAGCTAGATCAGTGTAATCTTGAACAATTGCGTTTTGCCAGATGGATTCAGGAGATACATTCAGGCTGTTCTGAACAGTCACTAAAGGAACTGAGACTGATGGCTGTTTGGCGAACGAAATCACACAATACTGATCCATTGGTTCCAGTGATTTAATGATTGTATTGACTTGATCGATTGCTAAGCGTTGTTGACTTTTCGGTATGCTTTTTGAAATGTCAATTAGAAACGCGAATACTAGTTGGTTGGACTGAGCTTTTCGATGTACTCCAGCAAGGGCTAGTGCCAGGCAAGCTAGACTGACAAGACGAAGGAGGAGAAGGAAGTTTCTGTTTTTTAATTTAGATTGAGTTTTTGTGCCTTGCTGAGTAAGCAGAAAAAAAGGGACGGCGAGGAGAAGAAGTGTGAGGAAGATCGGTGCTGTCAAGCTAAACATGGTGTATCAAAGTAGATTCATCTGTTGCGCCCCCCTGATGATTCAGCGTCAACAATGATTGGTTCTGCCTCTTCTGGGATTTCGATCCGATCTGGTAGTTCCCCTTCTTTGACTTCACTACTGCTTTCTTGCTTTTTTGGCTTGTTTGTTGGCTCAATTTCGAGAACAACTGAGACGAGAAGAACAACGGTTAAAATTCCAGCTACCGTAACACCAAGTAAGAATTTCATGTTTTGGCTGGCTACCACGAAAACAGCTGCTAAGATTGTGAGAAGAATAATTGATCTCAATCTGATTTCCTAATGTTTTTTTACATAGTTTGAAGTTTGGTGATTAGCTGTCTTTATGTTGCAGACTGATGTGTTTTTTCCATGTTGCATCATTTGCTTGCGGAAAATCGCGCCGATAATGTGCCCCGCGACTTTCAGTACGTTGAATTGATGCTTGAGTAATCAGCTTTGCCACGTCAATCATATTTTGAAGTTCAAAGGCTTCAATATCATTTGGCGAATAAGCCTGGTCTATCTCAATTCCATCAAGTATTTTCCTGACATGTTGTAGATCGTCCGCATGACGGACAATTCCAGCGTATTTCCACATTGATTTACGGACTAGTTGCTGGGCTGATTTCACATCGAAATCGATGTCAAGCTTGGAATCCGTTTTGTTTTTGACGGAATTTTTTGGCATTGGACGACCACCAAACTGATTAAGATATGCGGCGGCGGAGGTTCCTGCACGTGCACCGAAAACTAAGCATTCAAGTAGCGAATTACTCGCCAAGCGGTTAGCTCCGTGAACACCTGTACATGCCGCCTCTCCGCAGGCAAAGAGCCCTTGGATATTTGTTTCAGTTTCTATGTTTGTCCGTATTCCACCCATCATAAAGTGAGCAGCTGAACATACGGGAATGGAGGACGATGAGATGTTCAACCCATAGTACATGCAGGTTTGGTAGATTGTCGGGAAACGTTTTCGAATGTATTCTTCTGTAAGATGTGTTGCATCTAAATAGACACAAGGTGAATCTGTGAGTTGCATTTCATTTGAAATTGCTCGACTAACAACATCACGTGGTGCTAGTTCCTTCATATGGTGATATTTTTCCATAAACATATCACCACGCGAATTCAAAAGGATCCCGCCTTCTCCACGAACTGTTTCAGATATTAAAAAATGAGGGGTACCTTCCATGAATAAAGTCGTTGGGTGAAATTGCACAAACTCCATATCTATCATTTCACATCCAGCACGCCACGCAATTGCAAATCCATCCCCAGTAGCAATTGGCGGATTTGAAGTGCATGCAAAAATCTGACCCAGTCCTCCTGAGGCAATCACTGTTGCTCCAGCACAAATCCAATGTAGCTTATTGTTAACAATGGCAATCGTACCAAAGCAAACTTCATCTTCTATCACAAGGTCAATGACAAAACAGTATTCAATGTACTGAATTTTCCGCTTCCTCTGTAAATGATTAGCCAAAACCTTTGTGGTTTCTCTGCCTGTTTCATCACCACGATGAACAACGCGATGACGCTGATGTGCCGCCTCGATCGTGAAGCCAAGGTTGTTATTGCCATCCCCATCAAATTCTGCTCCCCACTCAATTAATTCGGAAACACGATCGATTCCTTCTTCTACCATGATTTCGACGGCCACTTTATCACAAAGACCGTTACCAGCTTTCAATGTATCTTCAACATGGTAATCGACTGTGTCGTCTTGGCCCATGGCAACAGCAATACCACCCTGAGCATATCGTGAATTGCTTTCTCTGAGTGGCCCCTTGGTAACCAAAAGCACATCACCGTGTTGACAGATCTCGATAGCAGCTCGCATTCCAGCACTACCACTGCCAATTACCAGGAAATCGGTTTGGATCATTGGAAGATTTTTGAGATCGAATTCAACGATGTATCTGCGACTCATAGCTAATGATTAGGTTTCTGCTTAAAATGCAAAGAGATGCTTCAATTTTTTAAAAGGAATTTCATTCTAGCACACTGACTGCAGAATGGCAAAGTAAATAGGGAAATTTCAGCCTCCAATAGATAATTGACCTCCAGTTTCAATTCAGAAAATGTCTTGACAGAAATGAAAATATTCTGTAAACTAAAAAATTCGCGGAGTAAGTATCCTGACACCGGTACAAATTTACAGGAGAATAGAACTTTTTATGACAAAATACCCTTTGGCCGTATGTGTGCTAATTCTATTAATATTAAATACTGGCTGCATAGATAAACCGGGGCCAACCCCATATGAACTCGGTCGTGACAAGTTACTTGGTTCAGCTTTAACAATTGAGGCTATCGAACACCTAAAAAAGTCCGAAGAAAGACAAAGACGCAAAGTCGGACCGCGGGGGCTCCTTCTCATTGCCTACTATAACGCGCTTTCAACTGGTGACGCTGGCACTCAAGGTAAATCCGCAGAGTTTAGAGGTGAAAAGGAACGACGCTTAAATGAACTTAATAAGGAAGAAATGGCTTTTCTTCTCGATATTCTTGGCGAGCGACACGGAGTGCTACAGAAAGATCTTTTCCAAATCTTTATTGATAAGATTGCAAAAGATCCGGATAAAATCCAGATCGTGATTGATGCGTATAGTAGTGAGCGCCATGATAAAACTCATCCCGAGTTGAACCAGATTTTAAAAGAAGTTGGTAGAGCAGAACCAATCGCTGATGCACTTGGCAACTCCAAATTCAGTGAAAATGTTAAATTGAACTTCGTGCGGCTTATCGGTGAGGTGAATGATCCTAACATAATTCCAAAGCTCGAAACGCAAAAACAAAAGAGTAGCGAAACAGTTGCTGCAGCGATCATATCGGTACTTTATCAACTCGGGAAAAAAGAATATAAACCCGATATTTTGGTAAAACTAAACAGTAGCAATCCAGCTATTCGTGTCTCTGCTGCGCGCACCCTTTCTTTGTTTGATGAGCCTGCTACCAAAGAGACGCTGGCATCTTTGAAGGATACGACTGGACAAGTTCGGATACACGCTATTGAAGCTCTGGTCAAATTCCCAACTAAGGATGCTGTTAATACGCTTCTCGATATCTTATACAATGACGCGGACGAAAATGCCAAGCAGTTAACAATAGATGCTCTAGTGGTACATGCAGAAAGCGGATTGGCTAAAGGGTTGGCCAAAACCTTGATCGGTCAATTGTACCAAACTGAAATTCCAAAGGACCGGCTACGGATTATAGCTATCCTCAGAGCGGAACGACTGAGACGACAGATTAAAGCAAATCCTTATGATAACCTTGAGTTTCAGCTATCTGAGTTTTTTCAGAAAAAAGAAGATAACGACATGGTGAAGTCTTATCTAAGTCAGTTGTTAAATGATCTTGAGTCGTCTTAGTCTGCCATCTTCAATTGTCAACTAGCCAGAATTCTCCGCTGCTTTGATTCGACAGCATTTTAAGTAGGATAGCGCCCGGGAAATCAGGTGACATACCGGTTGCAATTACAAATACCTTTGTCGTGGGGGGGATATATTCTTGCATCTCCTCTGGGTGCGGGATTCCGGCAGAGGTGAGGATGCCGTCGCTGAAAAGCACCACGATTGTTGGGCTCTTCGGTTTTATGGAATTGAGTGTAGACAGCATGTCATGATCAGAAGCACGCGAACTCTTTTCCGGTTTAATATTGTTCAAATACTCTTTTGCTCGTTTGATATGGCCAATAGTTGGGGCAATCGATTCCGGCTGATAGAAGCTGATTTCACCACTAAAAGTTACAATATTAAACTGATCATGACTCTCAAGGAAATCGAGCGAATCTTGGATTATTGTAACGATTTTCCTGAGCTTTAATGGACTTAGGTTCCGCATACTTGACGAAAGGTCGAGGGAATAGAAAATTTGTTGTGCGCCCGGTTGGCTCTCGATGAATTTTACCAACCTGCTCTTCTCGCGTTCCCTTTCTTTTCGATTTGACCCTGTTGTTCTTCCAATCATTTTCCCTAGGCTCGCGGATTTTTGCGGGACTGAGATAGCTGTTCCCAAATCCTCTGTGTCTGCGTTCAAGTTGATAGGTCCATCAAGACTGAATTCTGTTGGTTTTGAAGCAGATACAACACCGCGATCAGTAGGTGGTGCATTACTGGTTAGGATCTTCAAATTTGGTTGGTTCGTAATCACCTTGGAAATATTTCGTTTCTGAAGTTCTCTTCGTTTTCGTGGTGCCACCCGCTTGACCTTCATCGGTTCGGCCACCAAAATCTCGGAATAGATTATATTTTGTTGATTACTAATTGTTTGTTGTAAAATGTAGAGTGCTAAAATAACAACTAATACCATGTGCAGAAAGAAAGAGGTTCCAAGAGCACCGAATGATCTCTTTAAGCTCATCTGCAGTTACCTCCAGCTTACATGTCTTTCGCATCTAAGGATACTTGAGACTTGTAAATGATGTCCAGACATTTCTAGATGACAATGTGCCATAAATCGAGTATATTTTACGGTATAGCCAAACTAATTTAATTAAGATTGCGGAGAAGCAATGTGGGAAAAATTCTAGGTCTCAAGTGTCGAGAGACCGGCAGAAAGTATGAGAAAAAACCGATTCACGTTTGCGAGATGTCTTTCGCTCCACTTGAGGTCGATTATAACTACGAGGAAATTAAAAAATCGATATCTCGGAAATCTATCGAGAATGGTCCACTCAGTATGTGGCGATATGCGGATCTTCTACCACTCGACGGTGAACCAGTAACTGGTCTAAACACTGGCTTCACACCGCTTATTCGGGCCAAGAATTTGGCAGAAGCACTCGGCGCAAAAGAAATTTATATCAAGGATGATACTGTGTGTCGGCCGACACTATCATTTAAGGATCGTGTTGTTTCCATTGCTACAAGTAAAGCAGTTGAATTTGGATTTGACACCATATCATGTGCGTCGACTGGGAACTTAGCGAATTCAGTTTCAGCTCATGCCGCCATTGCTAAGTTAGATTGTTTTATTTTTATACCCGCTGATTTGGAAACTGGCAAAGTTGTCGGTACAAGCGTATATGATCCCGTCGTTGTTGGTATTAATGGTAATTACGATCAGGTCAACCGATTGTGTAGTGAGATCGGTGATGTCTATAGCTGGGCATTTGCAAATATTAATATACGGCCATTTTACGCTGAAGGGTCTAAGACACTTTACTTCGAGGTGGTTGAGCAACTTGGCTGGAAAGCGCCGGATCATATTATCGCCCCAGCAGCCGGTGGATCGTTGGTTACCAAAATGGCTAAGGCACGCCACGAATTTGAGATGATGGAGTTGATTGAGGATGGGGCCCACACAAGAATTCATGTCGCTCAGGCTGAGGGATGTGCTCCAATTGTAAACGCTCTGAAAGAAGGTAGTGCGTTCTTTAAACCAGTGAAACCTGATACTATCGCTAAATCACTCGCAATTGGAAATCCAGCCGATGGTATTTACGCAATTGAAACCGTCAGGGAATCAGGTGGTTATGGTGAATCAGCGACCGATGACGAAATTATTGGGGCTATGAAACTGCTCGCCAGCACAGAAGGGATTTTTACTGAGACCGCTGGTGGGGTGGCACTTGCTGCAACCAAGAAGCTAATTGAAGCAGGGAAAATTAACCGTGATGAAAGTATAGTTGTTCTGATTACCGGAAATGGTATGAAGACTATCGAAGCATTCAACGGCCATCTTAGTGAACCTCACATTATTGATCCACGACTTAAGTCTTTTACTCAACTGATGGAGTCTATTTAAGACTTATAATGGTAGGTATGGATATACTCAAGGGCATAATTGAACGAATCGTTTTCGAAAATGAGGAGAACGGTTTTACTATCGCCCGACTTAACTCCCCAACTCACGACGAGCTTGTTACAATTGTTGGAAATATTGCTTCTGTAAACGCGGGCGAGAGTGTCCTGCTTCAAGGCTTTTGGGTAGACAATCCGACTTATGGACAGCAGTTTAAGATTGAGAAGTATGAAACTGTACTGCCAGCAACGATTGTAGGATTACGCAAATACCTCGGTTCTGGAATGATCAGAGGTATTGGTCCGGTTATGGCTAACCGAATTGTCGATAAGTTTGGGTTGGAGACGCTGGATGTAATTGAAAAAAGTCCAGATCAATTGAACAAAGTCGAGGGTATTGGTTCGGCACGTGTTTCCATGGTTAAAGAAGCGTGGGAAGCGCAGCGTGAAATCAAAAATGTGATGATTTTTCTTCAAGCCCATAATGTCAGTACCTCGCACGCTACCAAAATCTACAAAACTTACCGAAATGACTCAATCATGCTTGTTAGGGAGAATCCATATCGACTGGCCAATGATATTTATGGTATCGGATTCAAAACTGCAGATACAATCGCTCAAAAGCTGGGTGTTGAAAAGAATGCACCTAACCGCGTCAAAGCAGGGCTAAAATATGTTCTCAGTCAAAAAGCGGACAGTTCCGGACATGTTTTCCTGTACCGCCAAGAGCTAATCGGAGTTTGCCAAGAAATATTGGAACTCTCACCGGATGATATTGATCTTGGCATTGCCAGTTTAATTGGTGAGGAAGAGGTAATCATTGAAAAGATCGGCGACGATGAGGCAATTTATCTGGCTCCGTTTTACTATTGCGAAGTCGGAATCAACAACACACTTAATGAGATCCTGTCCGTGAATCGATCGTCCTTAACAGGTCAATTTATCAATCAAGCTATTAGCCAAATCGAGTCAAAGTTGTCTATCCATCTTGCTGTGGGACAGCAGCAGGCAATACATACTGCGGCAAACGCAAAAGCGATGATACTCACTGGTGGGCCAGGAACTGGGAAAACGACGACAACGATTGGAATGATCTGTCTTTTTGAAATGCTAAATCAGAAAATTGTCCTTGCCGCACCAACTGGTCGCGCTGCCAAGCGGCTGAGTGAAATGACGCAACGTGAGGCCAAAACAATTCATCGGTTGCTGGAATTTTCCCCACAGGGGATGGGATTCAAGCGAAATCGTGAAAATCCCCTTGAAGCAGATGTGGTAATTGTTGACGAGATGTCAATGGTTGATCTGGTCTTGATGAACAGTCTGATTAAGGCTATCCCACCGGATGCAGTCTTAATCCTGATTGGGGATGTAGATCAATTACCATCCGTTGGTGCTGGCAACGTGCTGAAGGATCTGATCAGTTGCGGCAGGATCGAAGTGGTTGAGCTAACTGAAATATTTCGTCAAGCGCAAGAAAGCATGATTATCATTAATGCTCACCGAATTAATTCTGGTAAATTCCCTCAACTCAGTGGCTTGGACGATCGGAATTTCTTCTTTATCGAGGAAGAAGATCCAGACTTGGCGACCGAAAAAATATGTGGGTTGGTTAAAGACCGGTTGCCTACACACTATAATTACCATCCGATGGATGACATTCAGGTACTTTGTCCAATGCGGAAATCAACTGTCGGTTCTGAAAACCTGAATACGCTTTTGCAGGATGTTTTAAACGGCGATGCTTCCAATCAGATTGGCAACCGAAGTGGATTCCGAATCAATGACAAGGTTATGCAGATTCGCAATAATTATGATCTTGATGTATTTAACGGTGATATCGGTCGAATCACCAATTTTAGCCGAATCGACAAGATTGTGGAGGTTACTTTTCCCGAAAAAACTGTTAATTACGATATGCTAGATCTAAGTGAACTGGTTTTATCTTATGCCACAACTATTCACAAGTCACAAGGTAGCGAATACACTGCCGTGGTAATTCCTTTGATGACCCAACACTACATGATGTTGCAGCGAAATTTAGTTTATACTGGCATTACTCGAGCCAAAAATTTGGTGGTGATTGTTGGTACCAAACGAGCCATGGCATTAGCCATTCGCAACAATAAAGTCGTGCAAAGAAACACGAATCTAGCAAACCGGCTGGCGATCGCAGATGCGAATTTAGAAATCAAGCTAGATTATGAAGAACTCTTGATAGGTGACCTGTACATGAACAGTGGATCAAACTTCCTTCCTTCCTCGTCGGTTGATCAAGTTTGATTTGTCAAGATCCTTTCTATTCTTGAACCCCATTCGGTACACGTGGCATGCGTTCGACTAACCGATGTTCCAATGTATGCTGACGGATCACGTAGCGCATCACGTTGTTTATCAGTCAAATGCTCGAGAAATGGGCGTAGATCTGGGTCGTGCCACAGCAATTCTGTCAAAGTTTGTCCCGTCTCATGGACTTGAGCCACTAATTTTCTGGTGTGATCATAGGCGTCGGGAAAACCATAATAGGCCAAAAGAAGATAGATTGGTTCTGCTACTGTATTGCCCGCGCTCAGTTCAAGATTCTTTCGCATCTGATCGGTTTTTACATCCATCTCACCCAATACGCGACTTAAACGATAGATTGAATAATCAAAGGCGACAAACAACTCGGTGAGAAAACGGCTTGATGCCGAGTTTGTCAGATCTCGTTGGTGTTCAAGAATACTGTCCATAAATACTGTTTGCATGCGGGGAACAAAGGCTTTCCATAAACTCTTAACATTCTCGAAAGCTTCAGGATTAATTTTATGCGGCATGGTCGAAGATCCAACCAATTTTGGGTCGTATTTTTTGCTAACTTCAGCAATCTCTGTCCGGAACAGATGCCGCATATCATCAGAAAAATTAGCCAGAACAGTGTAAGTTGAGGTGACTGCATAAGCTAAATCACTGATAAACTCAGGTTCCACACATTGTGTCGAGGTATGGGTGTCAGATGGTTTTAATCCGAGTTGATCTAGCAAATCGGATTCAATCTGTTCCGGACTGTCGCTAATCATGGATAATCCGTTAAAGGCACCAACCGCCCCTGAGAATTGGCCACGTAAATTCCGGTTCATTCGATCAATTAACTCAATCCGGTTCCCAATTCGGCTAACGTAAAGTGCTATAGCATATCCAAAGGTGATGGGTTCAGCGTGTTGCCCATGAGTACGCCCAATCTGTACCGTTTCAGCGTGTTCACACGCGAGTACAATTAACTGCTGTTCTAAATTAATCAGATCAGGTAAAATAACCTTTTGGGTTAACTCTTTGAAACGCACCGCTGTGGCTGTATCCAGAATATCAGCGGATGTGGCAAATAGATGAACATATGGACGAGCTTCAGGTGAGATCTTTCGTCGTATAACGTTGACCAGCGACCGAATATTGTGACGGATTCGCGATTGCTCTTCGTAAACCTCTTCGGCCGTTACTTGGTCAATAGCTTTTTCAACTTGGTCAGCTATTTCGTGTGAACAAACGCCGTTGTTTGCCAATGTACGTACAAGCGCTGCCTCGACCTTCGCTTGATATTTGACGTAGGCAGATTCTGAAACATACGGCAAAAGTTTTTCCATAAACGCTGGATTTGCACCATAATACCTGAAATCGAGCGGACTGACCGCTTCAAAAAGTTCCATTGGTTTTTTCCTGTTGATAATTATAAGTCTCGACCTCCCGAATACGTGGAAGTTTCGGTTCGACCTGACTCAATTTTTGGGTTTTCTTGATCTGATTGATGACCTTTCGTTTTGGAAAGGATAATTTCAATTGCAGCAAATGGTTAAATCTAGATCTGACGTGGATCAATTTTTATAAAGCAGTGGCACATCGGTTTTAAGATCACCATCGATGATAGTTAGTGTTATATTGATCTAGTACCTGCATTGAAACGCATAATTTCCACTCCCCCCCTGCTTGATGACATTAGCATAGCCAACCGGTAATAGGTAGGATGCAGGAATCATCCGGAGAAGAGGGAATGCACATGATAGTGTTAGCCAACCAATGGCTCTAGGAACTCAATGCTCTGGCGGGCAATCGTCTCTGGATCAGGCTCGAAGTTAAAGACCTCAGTTGAAAGGTAGCCATCAAACTTGACCTCTTTTAGTGCTTCAATGATTGGTGGGTAATCAACATCACCGGATCCAGGAAGATACAGGTTATTATCATTGGTATGGAAGTGCGTTAAATAACTAGAAAACTGACGGATCTCTGTTGGCATATCCAGCCCCTGATTTGATGTGCTACAAACATCGAGAATCAGTCTGAAGTTAGGTTTATCAACTTGTTCGATTAGTTTTACCGCGTCAGCAGGCGTATTAATGAAGTTCGTCTGATTATCCGATAGAGGTTCCATGCATAAAGTTACGTCTTTGCCCTCAGCATAAACGGCACTTTGATAAAAAGTCTCTCTAGCGTATTCCCAAGTTTGATGAGGGTCCCAATTCTCTTGGACAGAACGTTGCTGAGGCGAGCCAATCACCATCACTTTTCCGTTTAGATCAGCACAGAGATCAATTAATGCGTGGAAATATTCCAATGTCCGTTGGCGAATTTCACTGTCTGGATGATTGACATACAAGCCTTTTGGTGATACCAGAAGCCAGTGCAAACCGGCAATCTCGACATTTGAGTCTTCAGCTGATTTTTTGATCCGATCCCGCTCTGAGGCACTAATATTCCTTACATCATCTGCCAGCGTAAACGGAGCGATTTCGACTGCTTTATAACCAAGCTTAGCTGCACATTCGAATACGTCCTCAATTTTCCAATTCTCAAACATTTCATTACAAATACATAATTTCATCAGTCCCGATTCCTCAGAATTCTATAATCTTACATTTTAGAAATTCTAGCATGAAATCAGGGATCACTCAAGCGCTTTTAAATCGCCAAAATAAATATGGTTTTTTACGTGACGTTGCTTTTTTCGATTTGCTATCACTCTTATTTTTATGGAATACTAACTATACATTAATTTTTTAGAATACTTAAAGAATCAGCTAAGGTGACAAGCTCATGATTGAAGTAAAGAACCTCACCAAACGTTACGGTGCAACAATAGCAGTAAATAACGTCTCCTTTTCTGCTCAAGCTGGAGAGATCGTGGGATTCATTGGACCAAATGGTGCAGGAAAAAGTACAGCAATGCGCGTTATTACCTGCTACCTGCCAGCGGATGAAGGAACAGTGACAGTTGACGGTTACGATGTCTTTGAAGAATCAATAGAAGCAAGAAAACGAATCGGTTACCTTCCTGAAAATACCCCGCTTTATACTGACATGGGGGTGGTCGATTACCTCAAGTTCATTGCTCAAATTCGAGGAATCGCCGGATACACACGCAACGAAAGGATCAAAGAAGTAATCGATATATGCAGTTTGGAACAGATGATGCATAAGAATATCGGTGAACTTTCAAAAGGTTATCGTCAAAGAGTGGGCTTGGCACAAGCGCTGATTCACGATCCGCCTGTTCTGATACTGGACGAACCAACTGCCGGACTTGATCCCTACCAAATTATTGAGATTCGAAACTTGATAAAAGAAATTGGCAGACAGAAAACCATTATTTTCAGCACGCACATTCTCTCGCAAGTTGCAGCGACTTGTGATCGCACGCTTATCATCAGCAACGGAAAAATTGTAGCTAACGCTTCACCTCAAGAGCTGGCACTCGGTGGACTGGACCAGCAAATAATGCAGATAGGCATCATCGGACCTCATGAAGAGATTGAGACAAAACTGGAACATCTCGATTTTGTTTTGGACTTTAAACGAGTCGATTCGGAAGCAGAATGTTTTCGCTACCATGTGACATCCCATAAGGATCATCGGACTGCTACAGAACTGGCTCAGTTTGTCAATCAGAATAATTGGGAGCTGACCGAACTATACAAGACGACAATTGATTTAGAAGATGTATTCTTGAAATTGACTCGGAGCGAGTCGCAAACACGCGGAGAGCTAGAGAATGAATAACATATTAGCTCTCTTTAAAAAAGAAACCAGCAGTTACTTCAACTCCCCCATTGCTTATTTTAATATCATCGCTTATCTTGCGGTTTCGGCAGGGCTGTTTTTCTGGTTTGGTTTCTTTTTCGAAAGACGTCAGGCTCAGATGACCTACTTTTTTCGGCTGATGCCCTGGATTTTCCTCTTCTTTGTACCTGCTATGACAATGCGGCTCTGGGCGGAGGAGAAAAAAATGGGGACAGTTGAAATGCTGATGACCTTGCCGATAAGAAGCTATGAAGTTGTAATTGGCAAGTTTCTTTCCAGTTTCTTACTAATAGCCATTATGGTCATTTTATCATTTCCAATTCCAATCACACTTTCTTTTTTAGGTGATCCGGATGGTGGCCAGATCGTTGCTAGTTATCTGGGACTACTTCTAATGGGAGCCGCATATTTGTCAATTGGTTTCTGTGCTTCCACTATCACAAGTGATCAGATTATTGCCTTTATCTCTGGAATCCTGATGTGTTTTGGCATGTTGGTAATTGGTTTCGTCCCATATTTCAGAGATTTCGGTTTAGAATCACATTTTGGCAGTATTACAAGAGGGGTTGTTGATACACGGGACTTAATCTATTATTTCTCGGTTATTGGATTCTTCTTGTACTTAAGCATTTTATCAGTTGAAAGTAAACGTTGGAGATAATTCATGGCTATTAAAAAACTTGTATACGGAACAAATACGGTTGTCTTAGCACTAGTTATCCTCGGCATTGTGTTAGCCGTCAATTTTTTGTCAAAACGGTTTTTCAATCGTCTCGATTTGACAGAAAATAAGATGTATACCATATCTAAGTCAACCAAGACAAAACTAAAAGAATTAGATGATGTTGTGCGAATTGAAGCCTATTTTTCCAAATCGCCAGTGCAGGTGAGTCGAATCCGTGAAGAAGTCAAGGATATGCTGGATGAATATGATGCATATGGAAGCGGCAATCTAAAGATTGATTTTCTTCCCATAGGTGATGATGAAGACTTTAAACAAAAACTGCGCTTCATGGGGATTCCCGAAGTTCAAGTGAATGTTCGTGAAAAGGATAAAATCGAAGTCGCAAATGTTTACATGGGAATTGCTATATTCTATGAAGATAAGAAAGAGGTTGTTCCTGTCATACAAAATACTTCTAGTTTGGAATATGACTTGACATCCGCAATTATTAAGTTGACTAACACAGAAACATCAACGATCGGTTTTCTCTCCGGGCATGATGAGTTTGATATTAACGCTCAAAATAGTGCTCAATTTCGCCAAGAATTAGCCAAACAATATGAGATTCAAAAAGTTGAAATTAAGGATGGAGCACCAATTGATGAAAAGATCTCGACTCTGGTAGTTGCCGGTCCCAAGTCAATAATCGGTGAACGCGAAAAATATGAAATTGATCAGTTTATTATGCGAGGTGGAAAGGCGGTATTTCTGATAGACCCAATTAATATGCCACCTGGTACAATTCAAGCAAATCCGCTTTCTACCGGATTAAATGATTTACTTTCACACCACGGTGTAGAATTGGGAAACAATCTGGTTGCCGATTATGCTTCTCACGACAATTTAACCTATTCCCAGGGTGGGTTTATGACAGTTACGCGTCCATACCCCTATTTCCCAAAAGTTCTTAAAGAGTACAAATTCTTGACTGGAGAGACCTCGGAAGGTTTAGCTGCCGATCACATTATCACGGGGAAATTGGATAGTTTGACGCTTCCATGGACTAGCAGTTTGAAGATAAGGATATCCGCTGATAATCAGCAAGTGAAAGCCGATATATTAGCCCAGACTAGCAAAGGCGCATCAACTGTCCAAAGTCCATATGACTTGAATCCCGGAGGACAACAGTTCCGTCCACCAAGTTCTAGCCGAAATTCGTTCATAGTAGCAGCAATCTTATCGGGTGAATTCAAAAGTTTTTACAATGGGAAGGATATTCCTCCTGTTGTAGATGATGCAATTGCTGATGAAGAATCTGATGACTCTAGTCGAGAGACCAAATCTGAGAGTGAACCAACGAAAATTGTAGTAGTCGGTACCTCCCAAATTCTGAATCAGGTTAGTCCGGCTGGGATGGCTTTCTTTCAGAACACACTCGATTATCTGGCGTTGGGTGGACAGCTGATTGGTATTCGTTCTCAAAAGTTAAGTGATAGGTCTTTTCAAACAGAACCAGGTGGTGCGACCAGATTATTAATCAAATTAATCTGTATTGGACTAGTGCCAACTTTGGTTGCTATTATTGGTGTTATGCGTTTTCTGTTAAAACGACGGGCAAGACAAATGATAGAATCATTCGGAAGGGTGTAAATCATGAAGATCAAACAAATTCTGATTTTGCTAGGTGTACTTATTGTTCTTGGGGCAGTTATACTGATTGTTGACAATCCATGGGGTAAGGATGAGCGGACCAAAAAGGTGGAAAGTGCAAAAAAACTGTTTCCCAGTTTTGATCCGGATGTCGTTACCAAGATAGAAATTACTGTTGATTCAACAACCACTATCCTAGCTAAATCCGGCAGTCAATGGTTGGTGGAATCAATGGATAACTATCCCGCAGATCAACAGGGTGTTAAAGACATACTTGAGAAAGTTAGCGAATTCAAAGTGCTGGATCTCATCTCAAAGAACCCGGACAAACAATCCAACTTTGAAGTAGATAGTTCCGGTGTTGAAACTGAATTTTGGGATTCCGGAAACAAGGTCTTGGCCCATGTTTTCATTGGCAAAACGACATCAAGTTTCCTCGACAGTTATATTCGAAAAGCTGATTCGGATGAAGTTTACACGGCTAAAGGATACCTGAAATCAACTTTTGACAAAGGAACTCGTACTTGGAAAAGCCGTAAGATTTTCGAGTTCAACAAAGGTGATGTAACTGCCTTGACAATGAAATCTGAAGTAGAAGAGATCGAACTTCAACTTGATTCTGAGGGCAAATGGCAGATGTTGAAACCTATTGTCTCACTTGCTAAGAAATCGGAAATCGACCAAATACTCAATTCACTCAGTACTTTTGAAACAGATGACTTTATTGATGGTGACGATTTTGAGTCCACATCGACAATTACAGCCACACTCAACGATGGATCTCAAAGGATCTTGATGACGGCGGATGAAGATGGTGGCAAACACCCGGCAAAGCGGGATGGGAAAAAACAGATTTTTGCCCTATATAAATACAATAGAGACAAATTATTCAAGTCTTCTGAAGACTTGAAGGAAGAACCACCCGTTGTTGAGGAAAGCGAGGGTAACAGTGAGAAAGACAATAACAACCCGACACAGGAAAGTGAAGGAAACGAAGAAAAATCAAATTGATTTTTCGTGCTAAGTACGCCATATTAAACGACCGTACCATTATTGAAGATGGTGCGGTTGTTTTGTGCGGTTCCAAAATCAGAGAGGTTGGGCGATACACTGAAATTCGAGATCTCTATCCCGCCAAAGTAGTTGATCTGGGATCGGCTGTAATCATGCCGGGGTTAGTCAACACCCATACGCACCTTGAGTTAACCCACCACAAAAACCTTGTTAACCATTATGCCCGTTTTACCGATTGGCTGTTCCAGATCACAACCAGGTCGAATTGTGATGACTGTCAGCAGATTAATCAAGCAATCTTGGACGGAATCCAGTTGAGTCTTGCTGGAGGTGCAACGACAATTGGTAACATCCACTCTTCTGGAAAAGGCCTCGAAACGCTGAGAAACTCCCAGATCCGAAAGGTCGTTTTTTTAGAAACGCTTGGGCTTTCCTCGCATGTTTTTGCAGACGAATCCGCCCGGATTAGCAAAACCCTGAAATCCCTTCGAAATGATGACCTTTTCACTACTGCTGTCACACCCCATGCCCCATACTCGACATCCGCAAACCTCTACCAATATTGCGCTGAGATTGCAAAATCAGATCAACTGCACCTCTCGACACATATTGCTGAGACGAAGGCGGAGATAGAGTTTCTACAATATGGCACGGGAGAATTCGCAGAATTATTAAATATGCTTAATATTTCATTGGATGCATGGAACCCACCTGGAGTTACGCCCATCGCATATTTGAGAAAACTGGGAATTCTAGATCTCCAACCGCTTTTGGCACACTGCAATTATTTGACAGACAACGATATAGATCTACTGGCTAGAAGTGGTTCAAGCGTTGCTTTTTGTCCCCGCAGTCATAAATACTTTTCTCATACGAATCACTCAATCATGCGCTTAATGGCAGCAGGCGTCAACGTTTCAATCGGAACTGACAGTTTGGCTAGCAATTGGTCATTGAGTATGCTTGATGAACTTAAATTCTTAGCCGATAATTATGAGGAACTTTTGCCCGAAACTTTAATTTCCCTTTTAACCATCAATGGTACGAGATCTTTGAAGTTAAAGTACATTGGCAAATTAGAAAAGAATTGGCAAGCCGATCTGATTGCTATAGGCATTTCTGACGATGGACGACCCGTGTTTGATCAGATATGCGATCAGGCCTCAGAAAACCTGATGACCGTTGTGGCCGGAACTATTTGTTACAGGAATGAGAATTTGGAAATCTAGGCGCTCTCTATGGTTTTCAGGTTCTTCCTCTAGTTTAACCAGCAACATCTGCTTATTTCAGCACGATCATCTTTCGTGTTGCTGAGAAATCATCGGTTTGAAGCATGTAGAAATAAACACCACTGGTTACAGGTTCCCCAAATTTATTCCGTCCATCCCAATAAATCGCGTCCGATTGATTCTCGTAGATCCCCGCTTGGCGGTACCCGACTTCAATTTGACGTATCTGACTTCCTGTAACGTCAAATATGGAAAGCTTAATGGTTGAGGCATCCGCAATTTGGTATGGAATCCACGTTTCAGGATTGAACGGATTTGGATAGTTTGGCAACAGTTTTGCAACCATCGGAATATCACCATTAGCGACCATCCAATCCCTTAATAACTTGGTTGCAAAAATAACGTCGGGATCAGATTTTTCCCATACTTTCAGTTCGGTTAGGGCGTTGCGGAGGTAAGCTATTCGATTGTCTCCTATCGGTGGAGCAGCAAGTGACTCAGTTGTGGTACCAAAGTGACTCGCAATTTGTACCAGATCAAAAATGTCAACTATATCATTTTTGTCAATATCGCCAGTTAAGCTTTCACCTTCTTTCCCGAACTGACCTGCCACAATTACAAGATCGAAGATGTCGACTGTCTTGTCTTGATTGATATCCCAAATAAGCTGTGGTTTTGGCTCTTTATATATAAATTCGATTGATGCTGACTGATCATCGGGATTCTTAACAATTATATTCACCAGACCTGCTTCTTCAGCTTTTGGGGAAATAACAGCTATCTCTTGCCTTGAAACAAAAGATACATCAATCCCACCAATCTTACCGAAACTTATAGTGGCTCCATTTTGGAAATTGTCACCGCGGATCATGATTGTCTCTCCACCGGTAGTTTGACCACTCTTAGGAACGAGACTCGAAATAGTTGGCTCTGGAAGAATATAGGTGAAGGCAACTAACTGTGTGGAAACTTGACTATCAGGGTTGGTTACTTGAATTATCACCTCACCGACTTCATTTATGGGAACATCAGCAGTCAACTTTGTCTTTGAAACGAAAACAACCTGTTTGGATTTTGTGTTACCGAAACTTACAGTCGCGCCATTCTGGAAATTTTCACCATTGATTGTAGTTGAAATGCCACTGGTAGTGATACCAGTTGTTGGATTAATCGATGCAACAACTGGTGCAAGTGATGTGTAGGTAAAGCTTTGAGAGAGTGTTGCCGAACGACCATCTGGGTTACTAACAACCAAATCTGTTGTTCCTGTCGTTCCGACGGGGACAATGGCAGTTAAGGTAGTTTCAGAGACGAAATTAACTTCTGTCATAGCATTTTCACCAATGCTAACTGATGCCCCATCCTGAAAACTATTGCCAGTGATAGTAACAGTCATACCTCCATTGACAGTGCTAGTTGAGGGTTCGATCGATGAAATCGAGGGCTTTCCCCCAACTTGAACTGAGATAATAACTAATGAACTTTCAACTTCATCTTCCGTCAGGATATGGATCTTTCTGGCAATTATTTCGCCATCATCCAATTTTACTATAATTTCAAGTTGGTCTCCTATATCAGCAACACTCTGATTCGTAAAATCTATCAAGGTGAAATCGAAAGTGCCTGCTTCGTTACCTGTGAATGTACGCTGAGAGCTCTGTGTTTCTTTATTGGTGTTTTTGATAATCACATCTGTATCTTCAAGGAGTGTGCCGTCATTTCCTTTTACTTGACCAGTAATTACCATGATAGGTACAGCCCAAGTACAAATGACTCCTACAATCGAGAATGATATTAAAGTGAGCGTCACGGAGAAAACTATTTTTTTCATGAAACAATCCTTCAGATTCTATAATTTAATCTTTACATTTTATCCACAGAAATCTCTGCAACAAGAGGTAGATGATCAGAAGCGAGGGAATAAAGTACTGCTATAGACCGAATCGTCCAATCCTTCGAGGTGAAAACGTAGTCAATTTGAGTCTTTGGATTGGTAGATCGATGAGTCAAAACTGGTTGGCTAATTGCACTCGAGGCATTTATAAAATCAAGTTCCATTTCCTCAATCATCCGGCTTTCGGGTATTTCATTAAAATCGCCGGAGATAATTACCGGTTTGCCCTCGTAGGCATTGGCAGATGCCCGGATTTGTTTAACATTCAAAATGGATTCAGCATTATCTAAGTGATGATCGATATGAGTATTCATAAATACAATTTCTTGATTGTTAACGTCTATTACCACTTGAAGTAAACCACGGCGTTCTGACGATTCAACCATTTTATAATACAGATTTGCCTGATGTACAATGGGAAACCGGGTGAGGATTCCATTGCCATAGTCACCATTTCGTAATTCGAGATTCTTGCCAAATGCCCAATGCATACTAGTTAAACGCGCGAGGATTTTTATCATATCAAGATTATGGGATCGATCGGCATTCCGATCCACCTCCTGTAATCCAACAAGATCGACGTTGGCAGAATGAATCAGTGCAGCAATGCGATCAAGATTAATATGTCCATCCATTCCTTCGCCGTGATGAATATTATAGGTCATTACCCGTATAGTAGTACTGTCCGTTTTCATCTTCATTTTGGCAAATCATGGTCATGACTTTTAAATACCGACTTGCTCTCTAGGTGTGATTGCATGCTGTGTCTAATTCCAGGTGTTAGGAATGTATCTTAAATCTTTTAAAGACGCTGAAATATTTGTCTGAATTATTCCGGATTTAAGAGGAAATCAGCATCGAAACCTATTTTAGTATTCTATTAAGTAATCTGTCAAATGTTTTCCTTGGGTAGGTAAAATATCGGTTGATCGGTGACCTTTAAGATGATTCCCAGTATGAGGTTCCGTGACAGCGATTGTGTTCGCTGTTTATTTGTTGCTGCCTATTCGGGCATAAGTTATAATGTAATCGGTTATTATTGTTGGTGTGAATCAAAAATATTAAATGCGATTTCTAGGCATTTACTGAAGAGAGAAGCGTGGTAAACAACTTTAGGTCATTACAAGCGTGGGAGACATCACAACAATTAATTCCTGGCGGGGTGAACAGCCCTGTTCGCGCGTTCAAATCCGTTGGTGGATCTCCGCTTTTTATTAGGCGCGGTCAAGGCTCGAAAATATATGACATCGATGGGAACCAGTACATTGATTATGTAGGGTCTTGGGGACCATTGCTTTTGGGGCATGCCGATCCAATAGTATTGTCGGCAATTTCAGAAGTGATGAAAGATGGTACGAGTTTCGGTGCCCCAACTGAACTGGAGATTGAGTTAGCAAATCTCGTGATTTCGGCAGTGAAGTCTGTCGATCAGATTAGAATGGTAAACTCCGGTACAGAAGCAACAATGACAGCAATTCGACTTGCACGCGGATATACAAAACGTGATAAGATCATCAAAATTGAAGGATGCTATCACGGTCACGTCGATTGTTTGCTCGTGAAAGCTGGTTCAGGACTGACGACTTTCGGGCTACCTGATAGCGAAGGTGTACCAGCAGAGTTTGCCCATCATACATTAACGGTTCCTTTCAACGATGTTGATTCTGTTCAGCAGGTCATCGAAGCTTACCCAGACCAGATTGCCTGCCTGATCTTAGAGCCGATTGCCGGTAATATGGGGGTTATACCTCCAAAGGATGGTTATCTGGAAGAACTCCGTAGGGTTACTACTGAATATGGTATTGTTTTGATATTCGATGAAGTTATGACCGGGTTCCGTGTTGCTTATGGCGGCGCACAAGAGCTGTACGGGGTTGATGCGGATCTTACCTGTTTCGGAAAGATAATCGGTGGCGGTTTACCTGTAGGTGCATACGGTGGGAAAAAAGACATAATGCAGTGTGTTTCGCCAATTGGTGAGGTCTACCAAGCCGGAACACTGTCTGGAAATCCGCTGGCTATGGCAGCTGGAATCGCAACGCTGAAACAACTCTCGCAACCTGAGGTGTATGCGCAACTTGAAGAAACTTCAGGCGTAATCTCTGATGGTATTAAACACTCGGCGAAAAATCACAGTATTTCGTCTTTTCATAACCGTGTTGGTTCCATGATGATCTGCTACTTTACTAGCCAAGAAGTGATCGACTATGAAACCGCGAAAACATCCGATACAAGTAAATTTTCCAAATATTTTTGGGGATTGCTGGGACAAGGAGTATATGTCGCTCCTTCACAATTTGAGGCGGGTTTTGTGTCCCTTGCCCACACTGCAGAAGACGTAGAGAGCACTATTCGTGCAGTGGATAATGTCTTTTCAAATTTGTAATAACTATGTTGAACCTAGATTTTAATAGCATTACAAAGATTATAGCTGATGATCTAAAAGCGATTGAGAAGATTCTTCTTGAAGAGACACGGGTCCATTACGATTTTGTTGATGACGCTGTACGTCACATTATAGAAGGTGGTGGCAAGAGGATTCGTCCAGTCCTGCTTGTCCTGTCGTCAAAAGCATGTGGTTATACAGGAGGAGATGCACATATACTGGCTGCATGTATCGAGCTTATCCACGTTGCTTCGTTGGTTCATGACGATGTTCTTGATGAAGCTCCAATTCGGCGAAGTCAAGTAACACTTCATTCTAAGTGGGGTAACAAAGTTGCTGTATTAGTTGGTGATTACCTTCATGCCCGTGTGCTTTCTATGTTGGCTTCACGCCGCTCAGATGATCTGGCCCTTGAAATTCTAGCTAATGCCGCCCAATCAATGTGTGAAGGGGAAGTAATTCATGCCTACAAAAATGGTGAGTTTGAGATATCCCAAAATGATTATCTTAAAATTGTTGAATTGAAAACGGGTAAACTGATATCTGCTTCATGTCATGCAGGAGCTATTCTGGGTACAGAAAATCCTGAATACTTGAATGCCCTTATCACATATGGTGATTTGATTGGTACTGCGTTTCAAATTATTGACGATCTGCTTGATTTCGTTGCCGATCCAGAGAAATTTGGGAAGCAACCATTTAAAGATTTACGTGACGGCAAACTAACTTTCCCAATGATCTACGTTCGTGAAACCTGTACGCTTGAAGAGCGTGAACAACTCGAAAATATTTTCAACACAGTAGAATTCGAAGGTAACCAGACAATTGAATGGATGCGTCAACTGCTGAATTCCTATGCGGTTGAATCACACTGTCTTGAGGCCGCTCAAAAATATGCAGACCGTGCAAAAACAGCATTAAACGTGTTACCGAATACAGGTGCTAAAGTTGCCCTCAATGATCTTGCGGAATCTCTTGTCTCAAGAGACTCATAAATTTACCTACGTAACCTAAATAACATAGGTCTAGACTTCGATGTTCTACCCCGCATTCTTAAATTTGCAGGGCAAAAGATGTCTTGTCGTTGGAGCGGGTGCTGTCGCAGAAAGGAAAGTTATCTCTCTTTTACATAGTGGTGGTGACGTTCACCTGATCAGTCCCAGCATTACAAGGCATTTGCACGACTTGATCGAGCGTAATCAGGTTTCTTGGCGTGACCGACAATTTCAGGATGGAGACACCTCAGGATTTTTCCTTGTATGTGCTGCAACAGATTTTCCTCAAACTAATACCCGTATTTTTAAAGAAGCACACGAAGAGAATGGAATTGATCTTGTCAACATTGTTGACGTAGCACCGGAATGTACATTCGCCTCCACTTCAATTGTGGTACTTGACAAAGTGTCAATTAGTATTTCAACGAGTGGCAAAAGCCCTGCGATGTGTAAGCGTATGCGCGAATATATTGAGTCAAAGTTTTGCCGAGATGCTATCAACCATCTTGAAGATGAATCACACTGGTCAGCGTCTAACAACATCCAAAAGACTCCTGTAATGGAGGAACACGATTTCGAATCTAAAGTGCCATATCCAGTTGGATTTCTGATAGAAGGTCGTCAATGTATGACCGTTGGTAAGAGCCATGAACTATCAGAAAGAGTCAATCTGCTTCATAGATGCGGTGCCAAAGTCAAAATGACGAATGATGCATTGATGCAAAACTCATCTGCATTTCTGATTTTTACGGACGCAGAATGCCGAGAGTATGATGGATCCCAACTTGTTGAGCTAATGACAAATCCCATGTGTGGCACATTTTACACTCCCCTAACTGTCATAGACCGTGATTTAGTCATTGGGATCACTCCAAATTTAGATTCTAAGAGTGAGTGGCAACAGGCTAAGCGGATACAAGCAGATCTGGCAACCCAATTCGAAAGTCGAGGCTATGGTCATTTCCTTGACCTACTGGGTAGTTTTCGGTCTAAAGTAATGAACTTAATTCCAACGCAGACACAACGTAAACAGTTTTTTGAAGAGATAATTGACCAAAACTTTAAAGGTGAAAAGGGATCGTGCTGTTTCGATTTTGATAATTTGGGTTGTTCAGCCGAGTGCACATTTAATTTAGTTCGTACACGAAGAACAGATCAAGTACAACAAACAATCAAAAAAAAACTACAAACTTATTCTTATTCTTACTGACTAAATAAGTATGAACAAAATTGCTATCATTGGTACGAGTCATCATACAGCTCCACTTGAATTTCGTGAAAAACTTGCTTTTAGTACCAGCGAGCTTATAAGCACACTACAAACATTAAAACACCATTATCAAATTGAAGAAGTTGCTATTCTCTCAACGTGCAACCGTGTTGAGTTATGCGCTGTTATCAAACCAGGTGCCAAACCGCATATTCTATCTGATTATCTTGTTGATTTATACCAAATTAATAGGAAAGAATTTGACGGATACACTTATAGCTATGAAGGATTTGAGGCTATTTTGCATCTCTTTCGTGTCGCGTCAAGTCTTGATTCCATGATGATCGGCGAATCACAAATTCTCGGTCAAATCAAGGAATCATACGAACAGGCTCTATCCGCTAAAACAACTGGCCAATTACTAAATCGTCTATTCACAAAAGCGATTCAGGTTGGCAAACGCACGCGAACCACGACCCAAATTGCGTCACGGGCTGTTTCGATCAGCTATGTGGCAGTTGAACTGGCTAAAAAGATTTTTACAAACTTGGAAAGAAAAGCCGTTACGATTATCGGTGCAGGAGAGATGGGAGAACTGGCGGTGAGGTCTCTCGTCGAAAATGGTGCTTCCGAGGTCTCAGTCGTTAACCGAACCTGCGAACGGGCTGAACGTGTGGCTGAAATGTTTGATGGAACAGCAACCATTTTTGATAATAACCTTGATTTCTTGATCGAAACCGATATTGTTATCTCTTCGACAACTGCGCCTCATTATCTTGTTCAGATTGAGCCATTCAAAAAAATAATGGAAAAGCGTAATAATCGTCCTATTGTGATGATTGATATTGCTGTGCCACGTGATATCGATCCAAGAATCAGCAACATAGAAAATGCTTTCCTTTATAATATTGATGATTTGCGTCATATTATCTCATCCAACGTTGAAGAACGAAAACAGGAAGCTAAAACCGGCGAAGAGATTGTCAAAGAAGAAGCAACCAATTTTAACGAATATATTAAAATGCTAGAAGCTGATCCAACAATCAAAGCTCTCCACCAGCACTTTGATCAAATTATTGAACGCGAATTGTGTGTTTGTGTCAATAAAGCGAATCTTTCTAATGATCAGGAGCAGGTTGTTCGATCAATGACAAAATCAATTGTAAAGCGACTTCTTCACCAACCGACTAAAAACCTGCGCCAATGCTTTATTTCATCTGACAATGATCAAGATCAGAACATCCAAATTTTACAGGAACTTTTTGAACTAGAACGATTTGATAATCTGGATTAGTCACAGTGGGACATCGCATCACAATAGGTACTCGTGGTAGTAAACTCGCTCTCTGGCAAGCAGAACATGTTGGGAGTCTTCTGGTTAATGCCTTTCCGGATCTCTCTGTTGATTTTTCTGTTGTCAAGACAACCGGAGATCAACTGCAATCTAGCTCACTGATTGGTATAGAAAAAGGCTTATTCACGAAAGAAATTGAAACTGCTTTGCTTGATCAAACGGTTGATCTGGCTGTGCATAGCATTAAGGATTTGCCGGTTGAATTGCCTAAAGGTCTGACAATCTGTTGTATTCCTATGCGGGAGGATCCTCGTGATGTGCTCATTTCGAAATCCGGATTTAAATTGGATAACCTCCCGATCGGAGCAAAGATTGGTACTAGTAGCCTCAGACGAAAATCGCAACTTCTTTATCTTCGTTCCGACCTTGAAGTTATGGCACTACGAGGTAACATCGACACACGCATGAGAAAACTAAAAGAAATAGATCTAGATGCCATAGTTCTAGCAGCTGCTGGAGTCAAGCGTTTATTTGGGAACGACCCTGTTACACAGTTTTTTGAAGTTGACGAGATTGTTCCCGCTGTTGGCCAAGGTGCGTTAGGTATTGAAATTCGTGAAAATGATGATCAGACTGGCACTTTTTTGAAAAAAATCCGTTGTCAACGAAGTGAAATAGAGGTAAAGACGGAACGCGTCGTTTTACGCGAGCTTGGTGGAGGATGTCAAGTACCAATTGGCATTAATGCGCAACTAAAGGGTGATAAATTATCTGTAATTGGTCTTGTCTCAAGCCTCGATGGGCGAAAAAGGATTCTGAAAAAAATTGCAAATGACTCAACGGATCCAATAGAGATCGGTCTATTACTAGCCGAAGAACTTGTTAAAGGCGGTGCAAGCGAAATTTTGCAAGTACAATTTGGAATACAATAATGAATGGAAAAGAACTCACATCCAGTCAAAAAGGGCATTACAGGCAGGAAGGTTATGTTATTCTTCGTGAAGTTTTCAGTCAGGCTGAATGTGATGATTTTATTGAATACATGATGGATTTACATGCTGGACGACGGAAACTAAATGGTTTTACGTTACGTCAAGCGGATGAGTGGGGACGGACACACAATCAGCATGCTTATGATCCAGTGGCAATGGCATGGCTAATTGATCTAAGATTATGTCAGCCTCTTTACGATTGTTTGGGCGAAGATGCCGAAGGTATTCAGACCATGTATTTCTGGAAGGGGTCAGAACAACGTCGACATCAAGATCAGTTTTACCTGCCGAGTTGCATGTCAGCTTGGATCGCACTTCAAAACATTGGTGTTGAAAATGGAACGATTTATGTGCAGCCTGGTTCGCATAAGAATCGGTTAATCACACGTTATGATTTTGAGGATGCAGGCGAATTCCATGGTATGGATTATAATGACGCAGTTGATTTTCTATTTGAACGGAACAATCTTCCTGAAATCGAGGTTGAAGTGTCGACTGGGGATGTCGTTTTGTTCCACGGCGTTTTAGTACACCGAGGCGGACTCATTCTAGACAAAAATTCGTTCCGGCATGTGCTGGCAAATCACTACATCCCACATGGTTTTACTGGTTGGCATCTTGGTTGGCCGAGATATAGTTTTGATGGGGGAATCGTTAAATCATGATTTTAACCGACCTTCCAAGTCATCGATTAACTGGCGTGCGACTCGACCGGATCTCCCGCTTGATGAAGCTTCCCATTCAATAGCTTCTTGTTCAAGTTCATCATCTGAAATAGGAAGACACCGCTGTTGAGAATAGTGTGAAACGATGTCAAGGTAAGTTCTTTTTGAAATACGCTGGAAGGCAATTCGTAATCCAAAGCGATCACTTAACGAAACCTTCTCTTCGGTGGTCTCACGAGGATAGAGTTCGTCCTGATCGGTCGCTGGGAATTTATTTTCCACAATCTGACGCGGCATGAGATGGCGACGGTTTGATGTTGCGTAAATTAAAACATTATTCGGTCTCGCTGAAATTCCACCTTCTAACATGGCCTTCAGTTCGCGATATTCTGCTTCCTGATCGCTAAAGGAGAGGTCATCACAGAAAAGAACGTAACTTTCCTGTCTATTCCAAATGAGTTCAGTAAGCTCTTGCAAATAGATCAATCCATCTTTGTTAACTTCAATCAGGCGTAATCCCTGATCCGCGTACCGGTTAAGAATTGCTTTCACAAGCGACGATTTTCCGGTTCCCCTATCGCCCCACAGCAGTACGTGGTTGGCGGGCAAACCATACAGGAATTGTCGTGTGTTTCGGTCTAAAGTATCGATTTCTTGATTGATTCCGATTAGGTCATTGATGTCCATCAAATCCGGGTGACGAACTGGAATTAGTTTAGGCACCCCAAATCGAATTTGCCAGCGAAACGCTGAGTACTGGTCAAGAAGTGAATTGGTTTCTTCCTCTGAATCAGTAACATTATTTTGTAGAAAGAATTTTTCCGCTTTATCAATAAGATGGGTCAACCGAGAAATAACGACTTTCCAGTCATCTGTCATTTAATAGGTATAACCTTTTTTAAACAAGATCTATAACCTGATTAAGTCTGATTGACTTTTTCAGTGCGTCACAGATGTGCATGGTATCAACAGCATCCGCAATCAGCTTTGAGTTGAAATTGCCAGTTTGGGCGACAGTCGAAAAATATTCGATCATTTTGACTTCTTGTACACAACCATCAATTCTGTGCTCTGCATCCTTGCCATTCGCATGATGAATCCAAAAACGAGCTGTCTCAGGCTTCCACGGGACAGTAAAATCATCGCAGATTAAAGACGCTTGAGTTCCAGCTATTTCAAACCATTTTCGTGTACCTATGTCAAAACCGCAATCAAATGAAGCCATCCGTTGTTCGTCAAACCACAGAATAGCAGTCAGGTTATAGTCAACATCGTTCTCATGACGCGCGGTGGCAAAAACTTTAGTTGGACAATCACTGAATGCCCAGAGAATAGCACGAATACAGTAGTAACCGAGGTCACCGAGACTGCCTCCGCCGAGCTCTTTTTTGATTCGAATGTTGTCGTGAGGAATCTGATCCCAGTTGAAGGTAAAGGTTGCTGTCACACGTCGCATCTCTCCGAGGCTTCCGTTTTTGATCAACCCTAGCATTCTGTTTGTTCTGTCATGATGAACCCACATAACGCCATCCATTAGTTGCACTTGGTTTGCTTTACATGTCTCGGCCATGGCAACCGCTTCATCAGCTGTTACTGATAACGGCTTCTCACATAAAATGTGCTTTCCATGGTCTGCAGCTTTGATTGTCCACTTAGCGTGCATTGATGGTGGAAGTGGAATGTATACAGCATTGATTTGCGGGTCTTCTAAAAGCGCATCGTAACTTCCATAAGCACGCTCAATCTGATTATTTTTTGCCCACTGATTTGCTCTTGCCTGAGACCGGCTAGCCACAGCGAGCAATTCAGCATTTTCAGCAATTTTGATAGCTCCTCCCACTTTTTTCGCAATATTGGCAGTGCCTAAAATCCCCCATTGCACTTTTGTCTTGGACATCATTCTTTCCACAAACCTTGATAGAGTTCAGACTCTGAAAATTCTGCTAACGCGTGAAAACGCAAGAACATAAAAGGCTGATCCGACGCTAGCTGATTTGACCTCTCCCAGCGCTCAATACTTTTTCGTGCTGCATCTGGTAATTTTTGGTAAATCACATTACGTTTAGCTTGAACAATTTTTGCTTGTTTCAAGTAATCCTTAGGATTGATCTTGACTTTATTTACATCGATAGCCAGTTTGAAGTTGATCATTGTTTGTCGTGCGACCTGAAGATCCTGACAGGCAATTAGTCCAGCGCGATCAGCCGAAATTTCACGAGCTAGTGTCCAATCAACCAGTATCAGATTGGATATTTTGCCGATAAAGGACTCAATTAGGCTCCGAACCCATTTACCTAGAATAATCTGAATGGAGCCAAAACCACCTGAAAACAACATTTTAAAAAAGACATGATCACATAAAATATGCCCCATCTGTTGACCTATGGCAAAACGAAGCGCGATCAGATTGGATTTTTCAATCAGATCAGATGAAAGTAGAATCATCGGATCATGGAAATTAACTACATCCGCTGTCATGGAGGTGTCACCAATAACGAAAACGTGGGGAACTTTTTGTAAGCCGAGTATTTCTGCACAGATATCAACTTCTTTTTTTAGCCAGCCAAATTGGTCTTCAGTCACATGCACACCACGTTGCATGATTTTAATTGTCAATTGGTAATCATTCAGTTCCGCTGTGTTTTCGCGTAACCAAGCAGCGACGAAATCGTGCTCAGTTCCCAGTGTTTTTCGTATTAGAAGTGGGATTTTCTTTTCACGGAAACCTTTTAGAAAATCGTGATCTTCTTCAGTTTGAAAGGTTTCAACCGCAAGTTTGTTTGGTACTTTGTAGGGCAATGTTTCAGCAGAGATTGGCTCCATCAGAGAAAAGAAAACTATGATCACTATAGTATGGATTCTTTCCAAATGATACCTCCCAAAGGTTGTTATGATAAAGTATCGTATGGGTCTAAGTCAATTCCTTTTTAATGGATAAGTTTCTCTTGACAAAGACATCCTGTTATGTGATGATGCACATCAGTCTATACACTAGAATTCCCCTGAATTTAATGCAAAATCGACCCAACTATTACAACGAACTAAAAGTCAGTCGGAATGCGACTTCGAAAGAAATTAAACGAGCCTTCCGCAGGCTAGCCAAACAATTTCATCCTGACAAGAATCGGACGAAGAACGCAGATCGGGCATTCCAATCCATACAAACAGCCTATGAAGTCCTTGGTAATGACCAGAAGAAATGGGAATATGACGCATGGGTTGCAGAAAAAGAACGTCAGCAGCAACGATACCAGTTTTATGCTGAACGTCTACGGCGGTCGAAGTTGCAACGAGACAAGTGTGTCTTGGTGCTTCAGGAATTACTGAGCTTCAATCACGAAAAGGGAATTCGGCTTTACGAAGAACTACAAGCGGAAACTCAGGATTTTTGCATTGATGATTTCATGGATTATGCTGAAAGCCGTGATTGTGAGTTTTTAATTGCTGAAGCTTATCAAACTACTAGTAATCACCGTGCGGCGGTGCATCTCTATGAAAAGTTGCTCTCTTACGAGAAACTACGACCGGTTTTTCACCATTTTGTATCCGAAATCCGGGATAGATTAAAAAAAATGTATATCGATTGCCTCACAAACCCGGAGAATTTAGAGAATATACCAAATGACCTACAAAGGATCAAAGATTTGAAGCTATCCAAGCGAGAGCTAGCTTGGGTTTACCGGCGACTTGCTGAACTTTATACTAGTGTTGGTTTAAAAGTTTTGGCCAAGGATATGTTAACAAAAGCCCTTCAACTTAACCCGAAATTGGCAGGCATAAAGAAAATTTGTCTAACATTAGGACTTGAAAATCCTCCCCATCTGTCCACAGTAAACAAAATCTATAACTGATAAAGTTGACCATACTTCCCCCACAGGTAATGGATATAAGGCTCTATTGATAACTCATTGCCTGTGACACGCTTAATTAACTCGTTTGGAGTAAATTTGCTGCCGTGCCGATAAATTTGTTCTCTTAACCAATTTTGAAGTGTGTCAAATTTTCCGTTGGCAATCTCGGTTGAGATTTCAGAGTGTGTCTGTGTAGCCCTGTCATAAAATTGTCTGCTTAGAATGTTTCCAAGAGTGTATCCTTGAAAAGCACCACCGATTGTTCCACTATACCAATGAACATCCTGCAAAACTCCGTTACTATCATCTGTCGGCACTATACCGAAGTCGGATCGAAACCGTTCGTTCCAGGCTTGGGGTAGATCCTTGATTGCAAGCTGACCTACAAGCAGATCCAGCTCAAGATCAAATCGCATCATCACATGTAAATTATAAGTTACCTCGTCTGCATCAGTTCTAATAAGCGATCGTTCGACATTATTGATCGCTTTATAAAATTGATCAATCGGAACTGAATCGAACTGACCGGGAAAAGCACTCTGAAGTTTTGGATAGAAAAACTCCCAGAATTCACGGCTTCGTCCGACAATGTTTTCCCATAGACGGGATTGACTTTCATGAATGCCGGACGATGTACCTGAACCAAGTGGAGTCGCGTTAAAATTCTCATTAATACCTAACTCATAAAAAGCATGTCCCGCTTCGTGTATCGTACTAAACAATGACTCACTAATGTCATCATCTTTTGATCTGGTTGTGATTCGAACATCGTTGATTGAAAACTTAGTCATGAATGGGTGATGCGTTTTATCTTGCCTTCCACGATTGAAGTCAAATCCTAATTGCTTAATTACCATATTTCCAAATTGGAATTGATCCTGTTCGGGAAAATCACCATGCAAACAAGAAACATCTGTTGCTATTTGATTCGTGATAGCATTTACCATTGGAACAAGTTTACTGCGAAGTTCAGAAAAAATCAGGCGAATCTGCTCAGCTTTCATCCCTTCATCACTGCGGTCAATCAGTGGATCTGCTATATGCTCATACCCAGGATAGAAATCTGCGAGCTGACGACTAAGTTCAAGTGTCTTTTCCAAATAAGGTAGCATCGTGGAAAAATCATTCGCCGGTCTAGCTTTTGTCCATGCCTGATACGAAGCAGCAGAATGGTTGGAGATTTTTGCCATAAAGTCTGACGGCACTTTAATTGCTTTTTCATATTTCAATCGTGTAACACGCACCAAGCTGGCCTCATCTGAGTCATAAGGCGATTCCAACTCATACCAAGCAAGATCCTCAAGCAACTCTCCCATTCGATCACTGGTGAATTTCTCGTGGGAAATACGGTTCAGCGTCGCAATTTGTTGACCTCGGGCTGTCGCACCTCCTGGGGGCATATACGTTGCTTGATCCCAGTAGAGAAGTGCTGCTGCTGACCGAAGATTGTCTATCTCCATTAGTTGCTCTTTAAGCTTCTCTAATTGCTCAGACAAAATGGATTCCTTTCAACATCTCAAGTCCATAGTACAATTCTAGCAGCCTAATCAGATTAAATCAATTGATCTTGACACTGATACAGTGAAATGCTATTCTCTGCTGTAAAAATCCAGTTTGGTTCAATGACTTTTTCCGGTGAGTTCTTTGTTATTTCAACAAAGAAAAAAAGACTGAAAAGACACTGTGAGATAGAAAGGATTTGGAGTCAGTCTCTTTTGCGATGTCAAGTGCTCCTGGGCTAAAAAAACAGGTGGATCTGCCCTTAAACTCTCAGATGATTGATCAACTCATTGATTTAGCTCTTGCTGAAGATATCAATGGTGGTGATATAACAACAGAATCAACCATCGGTGCTTTACAGCAAGGAGTTGGTACTATCATCACCAAAAGTGTTGGTATCATCGCAGGTCTTCCGGTTGCTGCGCGCGTTTTATGTCGCATTGATCCGAGTCTTGGTTTCCACCAATTAGTCTCTGATGGAACCGCGGTTGAACCGATGACACCAGTGGCTAAAGTAAGTGGTTGTGCCAAGTCGATCCTCACAGGAGAGCGAACAGCACTCAATTTTCTGCAAAGACTGTCTGGAACAGCAACATTAACAGCAAAATTTGTCGACGCTGTTAGAAACACGAAAACCAAAATCGTAGATACACGAAAGACAACTCCCGGTTGGCGTTTACTACAGAAATATGCCGTTCGCATCGGCGGTGGTAAAAATCACCGTTTTGGCTTGTATGATGGTATTCTGATAAAAGATAATCACATCATTGCTGCTGGTGGCATACCACAGGCGATTGCAATGGCACGTTCAGCCGCACCGCATACTGTCAAGATAGAGGTTGAGGTCGAAACGCTTGATCAAGTTGAGGAAGCGCTTAAAGCGGAAGCCGACATTCTGTTGCTCGATAACATGAGCAATGAGACAATGCAAACGGCTGTCAAAAAAGTCAATGGTGATGCTATAACCGAAGCCTCGGGAGGGATTACCCTCGGCCGAATACGCGCAATTGCTGAAATTGGTGTTAATTTTATCTCTGTAGGTGCATTAACTCACTCGGCAATGCCTTTGGACATCAGCCTAGACCTGCAAATAGAACACTAGTCATGCAACCAAGACTTGAAACCGTACAAGGATCAGTTGTTGTTAAGACAACGAATCTGTCCAAATGGTATGGTCAAGTCATTAGCCTTAATGACTTGACGCTTCAAATATATGCAGGTGTAACCGGTTTGCTGGGACCAAACGGAGCTGGGAAGTCGACGCTACTTAAATTGCTCGTTGGCCAACTGAAACCAAGTGCAGGTTTGGTTCGCGTTCTGGATCAACCCGTTTGGAACAATCTGCATCTGAAGCGACGTATCGGTTACTGTCCAGACGTCGGAAAATTATATGGTTCGATGACTGGTTTCCGGTTTGTTAAGTTTCTGGCTTTATTGAGTGGTTACTCGGATAGCGAAGCCCATCAACGAACCCAAAACGTCATTGAGTTAGTTGATATGTTCGATCAACAGGATAAACCTATCGCGACTTATAGCAAGGGCATGCGTCAGCGAATTAAGTTCGCCCAAGCACTAGTACACGATCCAGAGCTAATTTTCCTTGATGAACCGCTTAATGGGATGGATCCAATTGGGCGTCTAAAAACGATTCAGTTGATTCGTAAGCTTGGTGAGGAAGGGCGCAACATAGTTGTTTCAAGTCACGTTTTGCATGAAGTCGAAGCAATGACTGAGTCAATCCTGCTGATCCATCACGGTCAAATACGAGCCGAGGGTAGTATCTCAGATATACGAAATCTGATTGATGAATACCCGCATCAAGTCTACATCCACTGTGACCGACCTCGTGATCTTGGAGCCATATGTTTGGGCTTAGACCACGTTGTCAGTGTTAGATTCGATCAGACAGAAACAAATGGAATAATTGTTGAGACAATCAGGCCCGACGATTTTTACACTTGTTTGCCAAAGATAATTATTGAAAAAGATATTTCAGTCAAACAGATGTTTTCACCAAATGATAATCTTGACGCAGTCTTTAAATACTTAGTTCAGTAAAAAAAACAAGAGGATGAAATGACAAATACCTTACGTAATTATATCGGTAATACATGGGTTAAATCGAAGGCAACAGAATACGCAGATGTCATCAACCCAGCAACCGCAGAGGTGATTGCACAAGTCCCTCTCTCTCCAAGTGCCGAAGTTGACCGAGCTGTTCAAGTTGCTGAAGAGGCTTGGGTAGAATGGCGGCAGACACCTCCTTCAAACAGGGTTCAGTACCTCTTCACACTCAAGAATTTGTTGGAAGAGAATTTGGACGATCTTGCTAGGACTATTACCTTCGAATGTGGGAAGACACTTGAAGAATCCAAAGGAGAGCTCAGACGCGCTATCGAAAATGTTGAAGTTGCCTGTGGAATCCCAACTTTGATGCAGGGTTATAACCTTGAGGATATCGCTAGTGGCATAGACGAAGTTATGATACGTCAACCCGTTGGTGTATGTGCGGCAATTACACCTTTTAATTTTCCTGCCATGATTGTCGCTTGGTTCTTACCGTATGCTGTTGCATGTGGGAATACTTACATCGTGAAGCCATCGGAGAAAGTTCCACTGACGATGAAAAAGTTGTTTGAATTATTTGATCAAGCTAGGTTTCCTACAGGAGTTATAAATCTCGTTAATGGTGGAAAAGAAACGGCCGAAGCAATTTTAAATCATTCTGGAATCAAGGCTATTAGCTTTGTTGGTTCAACAAGCGTCGCCAAACACGTATATGCGCTTGCTACTGCAAATGGGAAGCGTGCACAATGCCAAGGGGGTGCCAAAAATCCTATTATCATACTTCCTGATGCAGATATTGAGACAGCTAGCAAAATCATTGCTGACAGCGCCTTTGGCTGTGCGGGTCAACGTTGTCTTGCTGCCTCGCTAGCTGTTACTGTTGGTGATTCTAAGAGTGACTTTACTGAAGCAATTGTTAGTCAAGCTAGCTCTTGGGTTGTCGGATACGGTTTAGACGACGGGGTTCAGATGGGACCAGTGATCACACAAGCTAGCAAGGATAGGATTGAAGGTTTGATTCTATCGAGTTTAGATGAGAATTCGGATCTACTAGTTGATGGCCGAAACGCGAAGATCAATAATTATGAGAACGGCAGTTTCGTCAAACCAACTATTCTCCAAAACCTAAAGTTAGATGGAAACATCATTCATACGGAGATTTTTGGACCAGTTTTGGGTATGGTCCATTTGGATACTGTCGATGATGCAATCAATTTTGTGAACAGCGGTCGTTATGGCAATATGGCATGTTTATTTACAAATAGTGGAGCTGCTGCCCGCAAATTCCGTTATGAAGCTCAGGTAGGAAATATTGGAATTAACCTTGGCGTTGCTGCGCCAATGGCATTTTTCCCGTTCAGTGGTTGGAGAGACAGCTTTTTCGGTGATATGCATGGTCAAGGAAAAGACGCAGTTGAATTCTTTACACAGAAGAAAGTTGTTGCCGAACGATGGTTTTGAGACTGGTCGCGAAAATTTTAGAGTTAAGATTAAGTATTCTTTACCCATCTGTGTCAAACAATTAAAAAATCTCAAAGGAAACTTAATTTAGAGTTTCCAGTTTCACATCTCAGAAAACCTCATATCAGAATAGCATAAGTTGTTCCTACCTGTGTGACCAATTAATTAAGTATTTGGTGAGGAGTCATAAATGAGTCGATCTTGGCATCGTGTTGATAATGAAATCCTATCTGTCTTGCAAGATGTTGTAGCCATTGAAAGCATTAATCCCGACTTGCCGGGCGGAAAAGATGGCGAGTTGAGGATGGTGGAATATATCGCTGGTTTTTTTGCTGATATAGGTCTTCCCTGCGAAACGCATAAGATCCTGCCAGCAAGGCATAATATCATTGCTACTTTGGATGGTGAAGATCCCGACCGTGTTTTGTTGTTTGAGTGTCATATGGATACTGTCTCGGTTGATATTATGACAATTCCACCATTTACCCCCGATATTCGTGACGGCTTACTCTATGGTCGTGGTGCCTGTGATACCAAGGCTGGAGGAGTTGCCATGATGATGGCTATGAAACGCTTGAAGGAAAAAGGTGTCATTCCATCATGTACCATTAAGTATGCAGGTGTTGTGGATGAAGAGCATCTCTTTCGGGGTGCTTCACATTTAGCATCAATTATCGAAGCAGAAGCCGTTGTCGTTTCCGAGCCAACCGAGTTAGAAATTGTTCGGACACACAAGGGATTAGCTCGGTTTCGTATTATCGTTAAGGGAACGGCCGCGCATAGTTCGAAACCCCATCTCGGTATTAATGCGATTACTAAAATGGCTCGGTTAATTTGTGCTATTGAAGATAAAATCGTACCGATATATAACACCAATACACATCCACTTGTAGGTAGCCCGACTCTAAATATTGGCGTGATTTCTGGGGGTGTACAGATCAATTTTGTGCCTGATCAGTGTGCGATTGAAATCGATCGGCGTACCATCCCGGGCGAGCGCCCGATAGAAACCTTAGCACTATTTCAGCAGGTTTTGTCACGCGCGCAAGACTCCGATCCTGATCTGGATGTTACTTTAGAAGAGCCGTTTTTACTTGATGAAGCGATGGAAACATCAGTAGACTCACGAATTGTGCAAATCGGTGTGGAAGCCTGTCAAACCATATTAGGAGAAGGCGTCACCTCAGGCGTTCCCTATGGGACTGATGCGAGCAAGTTCACTGCCGTTGGCATTCCTGCTATAGTCCTCGGTCCAGGAAGTATCGATCAGGCACATGCTGCAGTCGAGTGGGTTGAGTGTCATCAGGTACTTCAAGCAGTTGATATTTATCAACAGATTATGATGAACTTCTAAGTTATTTTCAACATCAGAACGATGGATAATTATGAGGCATTCAAGATCAATTTCACTCCATCTAGATCAGGGCGACCAAGGTTGTACTCAACATGCTCCTGAGGGAACCAGTTGAATCCCTGCATATTAGGGCAGAAGAGAAAGTCAAAAAAGTGTTTGGATTTCGAAATCTTCCCGTACAACCTTCATTCCTAAAAGGGAAGTTACGAATAGAATAACAATTTATCTATGTGGCATGGTAGCAGCAAACCGTATTTTGAGGTGCTAACACAGGGAAAGTTAGCGTTTAGTGTAGCAAAGTTAGGTGAGTGTCAATTTGTTGTCGCTACGTATGATGTTACATCACCTAAAATTATGCTAGGTAAGGAAGGAAATCCCATGTGGATGATCCAATTAGGGTTGGGTTCGACCCATCTGGTGGTTAGCCACTAGCGAAATAAACGTTGTTAGGATTGATTTTCAACGTTGCCCAAGATTCGGACGAAATGCAGCAATCGTTGTAGGATCATTTCCTGTTTTCCCTGCCTTGGAGCGTTGCATTATTTTGGGGAATTTGAGGAGCGAATATTAAGTTGAATTGGGCAGAAGGATATCTGTCAGTGTTGCTGTCGGGCAAGTATAAAATCTGTTCAAGTTTTCGTTTTGTGACGCCCTTAATCCATTGATCGTTTTCTGTAGATTACCCGCAAATCTGACGGTCATAGTGGGTTTTTTCGATAGGCGCAAGAACAGAATCTACTAAACACTTCCAAGATTCTTCGCGGCTATGACTGATTGTGGCTCTTAGATTAGTCGAATCCAGATATTGCGGTATCGGACGAGATCACCATGATCTTGCAATCGCAGCGGTGCTTCCGGCGGATGTGGCTGGCTGTATGATGACAAACTTCTATGTCCGGTAGGTCCTAAGATAGCCTGATGATGGTGGACGAGAACCCCGTTGTGCATAATGGTTGCATAAGCTGGCTGGATTAATTCGTCTCCATCGAAACGGGGGCCTATAAAGATGATATCGTATGCTTGCCATTCGCCAGGCTTTCGGCACGCGTTTACCAGCGGTGGATATTGTCCATAAATAGCCGCAGTTATGCCATCAGCATAAGTAATGTTATTATAGCCATCAAGCACCTGAATTTCGTACCTATCCATCAGAAATACACCGCTATTTCCACGTCCCTGACTTTCGCCCTTAACTTCACTCGGTGCCGCCCATTCTATATGAAGTTGGCAGTTGCCAAAGCTATCTTTGGTTTTTATATCGCCAGTGCGTGTTACTTCCATATATCCATCTTTTACTTTCCACTGTACTTCACCATCTCGGCCCGCCCATTTAGATGTATCTGATCCATCAAAAAGAACTATTGCATCAGATGGTGCTTCTTCAGGTGTATCAGTTGTACTGGGTGTGACAATTGTAGGCTGTGGCCTCTGCCCATCATGGACATGCCACTCAGAATCAGGAAGCATCGGTGTGTCATTGTATCCAACACTCATTATTTGTTCTCCTTGGTGAATGATCTTAATTTCTTATTTTAAATTCCAGTGAAAAATAACTGCTTCTGGTGTGATTTTGAATGTGTAACCAAGCAATTAGCAACGGAACAATGCCGCGATAAGATAAAGCAAATGTGTGGCAAAGCCCTACATATTCACAAAGTTAGATCTTTGCAAGGGGCAAAGAATCGGGTGGGTTGCATCGGGCCTTTGTTCCAGCCTCATAATCTCAACCAACACTATTAATTATACGTTTTTTCTAAACTCAATATACCACAGATGATTGAGCAGTGTCAATCAGATGGAAATCTAGAAGTTTCCAAGACATGATTGATATAAGGATCTCTCACTTTGTATCAAGATGACAAACAGTTAAATTTGACTCACTCGCGTTATTTGTTAAAAACAGAAGACTAATTTTGGTAGTCAATTACTCTTAATTGTAAGAGTAGAGTTAGGTGACTGTTATTGGAAGCTAGTTGATAGTTTGTATCTTGTTTTTTCTGTTTTCGGATTGGCATGTAACTACAGATAATTAATGTCAAACTCATATAGGAAATCAAGGAAGTCGAAACGCGAATAAGCATCAACAGAAAGATGCCGTTGGAAAAGATCTTGGCACCTAAAAAAAGTTGCCCGGAATTATTTCAATACAAATGGTTTTCCAACTGGAAGTTACAAACTTTCAGTTGATGATAGCTACATATTATGTACAAGGGAACACAAATAGAATCAAACAGTTAAAGTCTGTCTGAATGTAGATTTTCCTGGTAAATCTAAACAGCTCATAATGCTTTGATTCAATACAGCAAGGAACTCTATCAGGGGGGCTTTGAAAATTCTACTTTTGGATGATATCAAGAGCACAATTATCAAAGGAAAGTAGGAAGAATGGAAAATAGGGGATAATAAGATAAAACTTATTTGTAAAGATTGGTTAACGGATACGAATTGAAGTTCCTAATGCAATGGCATGTATGGTTATGTAGGTTGCATTTGAGTTAAAGGTTAGGTAAAATCAGTCCGGAAATCGGAAATAAAATAAGGATAGATCTATGTCAGTTGCATTGACTGAATTTCACCTAAAGGAGTTGGATGATAAAGGTTATGTAATTGTTCCTGATTATTATACTGGCAACAAGCTGAAGGAGATGCAAGCCGCTCAGCAGCGGGTTCTACCTACGTGGCAGGAAGTAAAAGAAAATCCTCCACCTAGCCGAGCAATTCTTAAAGAATTTCCGCCGGATGAGATGGTTCTGTTACAGGGGATCGTCGATCACCACGCCTGGAATTTTGCCAGAAGGTGGTTCGAAACTGAGCACATCCACTTTCGAGCTGGTTGTATGATTGTTCGTTACCCAGGATTTCAGGGTGGGGGGATAGGCAGTGATGCCGCTGGATTACATATTGATAATGGTAATAATTCCCTATTACCTCCTTCTGACAACCTGCGTGCATTTGGCTAGCTTGTCTTCTGGGTTCATTTGGAAGACGTTGATGGAGATCAAGCTCCTCTACGTTTACTGGCTAGAGAGCATGGTTGTGATATGTCCAAATGTGAACCGTTGGTATGTCGTGGTGGTACCTTGTGTGTTTTTACCAATTACACACTTCACTCTGCAACCGATTATCTCAGGGCTGAGGGGCAAAGATTCACTTGGGGGTTTGGCTTAGGAAGAGCAGATCATTACTGGGAAGGTTTCAAACACTATACTGATAAAGGAAATCATCCCGTATTTCGCCAGTTTATCGGCACTTTAACTGCTAAAGAGCGCGAAATTTTCAGATTCCCACCAGCAGGTGATCCTTATTATATTCTACAAACATTAAAAGCATTAGCAAAACAGTATCCTGGTTGGAATGTTAATGAATATAGTTAGGGAAACCTCTTGATTCAAGGTATTCAGATACGAATTTACACTTGATAATTACCCTAAGTAATTGAGATTGGAGGATATTTATTATGCGTAATGAACGGCTGCAAGTTGCAATGATTGGATGTGGTGGACTCCCAACCAGTTGTCTCATGCCAGCCATGATGCTGATTGATGAGATAGAGTTAGTTGCCACATGTGATCTTCGTCAGGAAGCGGCATCTTCTGCGGCGGAAAAATTTAGTGCTAAGCAGCACTATACAGATTATCGGAAGATGTTCGATGAGGAAGTACTTGATGGAGTTGTCATCGCAGCGCCACCATCTGTTCATACCGAAGTCGGGATTGAAGCACTGAACCGCGGTCTGCATGTTTTTACGGAAAAGCCACCGTCAATGACTGCGGATGGAGCAAAACGGTTTCGAGATGCAGCCAGAGGCATATCGCTGAAAGTCCTTATGGGAACAGTTCAGCGACATTGCCCGGTTAACCGGATGGCGAAGGAAATTATGAGCCGTTCTGAGTTTGGATTCCCTATTATGTATCAGGCTCGTTATCTTTGTCCGGGACCTGGTATGCGAATGGATTGGGGATTGGACCGTAATTCTGATGATGATATGTTTCGTTTTTTTCTTCTTGATCATATTATTCATCATCTGGATGTTGCTCGCTTTTTTATGGGAGAGATCGTGGCTGTTAGTACCATGCGAAGTCACACGGAAAATCCGCATTATGCCGCTGCTATCAACTATCGTTTTTCCAGTGGTGTCTCTGGCAGTCAGACTATCTGTTTTCGTTCGCCTATTTTTGAAAATCGTTGCTTGGTGGCAGGTGATGGTCCTGCTTGGGTTGAAACACAGAATTGGACTAAACTCTCATATTCGACACCGGATATACCAGTTGGACAGGGTGGCTATTCTGATGGCAGAATTATTCAGTGGGACGGTGGGATTTCCTACCAGGATGGTGTGATCCGGCCGGGATACCGAGAAGAGTTAACTACTTGGGCTCGATCTGTCCTGGATGATAGCGAATGTCGTGCTGATCTTGAAGATGGATACCGAGAGATGCTGATTATTGATGCTATCATTCAAAGTGCAAAGGCAGGTGAGGAGGTTTCCATACCTGAAGAGAGTTGAGGGACTTGAGAAAGAATCGCTTTTGTAAAGGTTCATTGTGAAACAGTGAAGCCTCTTGATTGAGAAATATACTCTATAATATCGAATTTAAAAGTGTTTCTGCATCGTCGCAACATTAATTTAGAAGGTAAATTATAGCTGGGATCCATAAAAAAGCCCTGCATCCATGGATGCAGGGACTATTTGGGTTTGCTAAGATTATCCGACTTTGATCTCAATCTCTTTCGGTTTAGTTTCTTCAACCTTGGGAAGGGATATCGTCAATATACCTGCCTTGTAATCGGCTTGTGTCTTATCTGTTTCTACCGTCTTGGGCAGTTGAAACGATCGTTCAAATTTGCCGCTGCTTCGCTCGATACGGTGGCAATTATAATCTTCGTCTTTCGTTTCAACGTTTTTTTCTCCCGAGATAGTTAAGACATTATCCTCGATAGCAATCTTAACGTCTTCTTGCGACACTCCTGGAATCTCAGCGCGCAATTCAAAATGGTCATCTGCCTCGATGACATCGACTGCGGGTATCCATTTGGTGTCTGAACGGTGATTGGATAATTGATTGAAAAAATTATTCAATTCATTATCAAATAGACTAAAGGCTGAAAAGGGTTTGTAGTGTGTAAGTTTACTCATTTTAAATCTCCTAGCTTCGATGTATGTTAAATTTTAGGTTTTATTTTTTTACTGTCTAGCTATTTAGATTCGCAATTATAATGCCAAACTATAAAGATCAGGTATGATAAGGATTTTATGTTAGGTTATTAGAAAAGTGTGTCATTTTGGGAGTGGTGCTTTATGCGATGGTATGTCAAAATGACATGCTGTTTAAATCTGCTAACTATTAGTAATGGAATTACGCATCAGTTGGTTCGTTGGAGATTAGAATAACTTATATGGATCTATATTTAATTCGTCATGGCCAATCAACTAACAATAGAGGAGATAACCACGTTGATTTCCCCTCATTGACGGATCTTGGTTGCAAGCAAGCATACTTAGCAGGAAAAGTCCTCAAAGATGTAAATCCGGTTAAACTTTACTGTAGCCCTATGCTGCGTGCCGTCCAGACAGCACAGAAGGTCGGTAGTGAGATTAACCTTGATCCACAGATTATAGTTGAACTTCACGAAGGGGGTGGGATATACACTTTGGCTCCAGGAAAAAGAATGGATGGTCTAAAAAGATCGGAAATTTTAGAATTCTGCCCCAACGCCATTTTGCCGGAAACTGTTACGGAAGAGGGATGGCAGTTTCATCAGGCCCATACAAAGGAAGAAGGTGTGCGCTTAATTCGAAGGAATATGGAGAAAGTGATTAATTTTCTACGGGAAAGTCACTATGACCAAGAGGATAAAGTCGCAGTTATTACTCATGGCAGATCAGGGTCGATTCTGATTAGCACAGTTCTTGGTATGCCACCAGGTCGAGATTATGCACGCTTTGGTCAGAATAATTGTGGTACCAGTTTAATTAGAATTTCGTCGGATATGACTCGACTGGTTTTTCTCAATCGGATCGATCATATGCCGACTGAATACGTTACTTAAAATATTCTGCTTAGTACTAGTTACCTGATTGCAATGTCCGTTTTACCATTGGTAATTAGATTGTTTGATAAGTTTATTGGGATTTCACACCACCTAGACCTATTTACGGATAATCCAATTTTGGGGATTCAGGTACAATGCGTGTCTTCATGTTGATATAGCCTTGTCCCTTTTGCCATCATCTAGCGAGGAAATTCCAATTGATTGATCAATGTTTTATTTAGATTCTCCTATATTCTAAACTTCACCTCGATCTGGTGGTCATAATAACCCTCTCCGTTTTAATCCTGTTGAGCTATAGTTTGGATTGCTATAAAATAGCTTTCGCATCTACAAGATATAGTCACTGTTGGAGACAGAACAGAGACAGCATGTTCAAAAGTGAAATTATTACAATGTTTCTATGCATTTTATTGTTTTTTCTCAGGCGTTGTTATTGAAAACAGATCAATACAGCTTTTCGATTCGTAGTGGGATTTTCTCTCTGTTTTTAGTAACTATTTGGGTGTGTATATCCTGACCGAGAAAAATCAAATTTTGATTGCCAGTTTCAACCCGTTCAATAATTGCATGAGTTGAATTTAAGCCGCCTAACCACCAGCGATTGTCAGTAATGTAAACGAGATCGGATATTTTGGCATTGAGTCCATCTGCTAAGGATTGGGATATAGACACAAACGGCAGTTGATGTGCACCCGTTCTGGTTATTTCTTCATCCAAGGTTGCCGGCAAAGCAAAATCGAATTGGCTTTCTCTCTCTGGGCCGGCAGATCCTTTATATCGTTCCAATGCCTTTTCAATTGTTCCCCAAACGTATCCGTTTTGCTTCTCAAATGGTTCTGGAGAGGTGAAAAAGGTGGTGATGAGTCCAATTCCAGTGCTGATAGACAAGCCATAAAAAGCACGCATAAATTTATACTGGCTCATACCAGAAAAAATACTGCTTCCAGATGATCCTATCGGCACGCCATGGGCAAAAGGGCTAATAATCTCCGGTAAAAATAATGAAAGAACGATTGCTCCCATTCCACCGATTAAGGTGTACAAGGCTGCTTGTCGAGTATAACGACGCCAAAAGACACTAAACAAGAGAGTGACAACTAAAGGTGGGGTAACAGCAGCCGTAAAGGCACCATGAGCTTCGTAGACTGTTTTGAAAGACATAAATACTGGAACCAAAAGTACACCTAGCAATGTAACTGATACTGAGCTCCATCGGGCAACTTTCAAAAGTTTCTTTTCGGATGCATTAGGGTTAAATATCGGTTGGTATAGATCGTTAACTACAATGGCTGCAATGGCTGTGATAAGTGTATCTACCGTTGACATTAATGCTGCTGTCATGGTTGCTAGGATTAATCCAAAAACGCCTGGCTTACTTAAGAGCTCGGAGGCAACGAAGAAAGCCTCATCTGCCCTGATATTTGGTGGTAAGATTCCTGCATGAACTAGTGCTTTTGCTACCCATCCACCTGAGGCAACCACAATTGCCGCGATTGGCATCAGAACCAGCACCACCACCAATATGGCTTTCCTGCCGTCCATTAGCGACTTTGCTGACATGAACCTCATGGCGAATCCTTGGTTTAAAAAAAAGAACATAGCTGTGTTGGCCATGCCGTCTTGCCAAAATATACCGACACTTGGAAAGGACGGATCTGAATTGAAGTTAGGAAAAGCTAAGCGGTGTGCACGAGGAAGATGTCCCCAGAATTGTTCCAGTCCTCCAAGATAATTAATGCCCAGAAATAGTATAAGTATCCCAGTTGCAAGTAGCATCATGCCTTGGAAGAGATCGGTCATAATCACGCTGGTTTGTCCTCCGGCCGTGACATAGACCGCAGATATTGCCGCCATCAGACTTGCTGATGCTATAATCGGCCATCCTAGCAGGATATTTAGCACCTTTCCCATAGTGAATAGGTTTACGCCGACATAGCCGATTAGGTAAATTAAAATGAAGGCAGTGACCCAACCGCGCACCTGTCGGTCAAACCGTTTCTCAAAGTATTCAGGAATAGAAGTCAACCGGGAGAAATACATAATGGGGAGCCACCCAAATAGGAGTAATGGCAGCCACATCCAGTCATTGGAATAGGTTTGGCTGCTACCTAACCCATAGGTATAGGCAACACGGCTATATTTGACAAAGCTGTATGAACCGATAGTTGTTGCCACCAAGCTAAAGGTAATGAGCCACCATGAGAACCGCTGACCTCCAAAGAAAAAATCTTTTAAGGTTTTCTGTCTGCGGCTGAATCTAGTGCCAACAACCAGAATTATGATGAAATAAACGACCATGATCCCATAATCCAGAGGAGTTCCCAAGGTGGATTTTCTAGTTTCACCCCCAGTGTAAGGTACAGCATCCAACTCAGACATAGGTGCAAATTGTAGATAGCCGTGAAGGATAAAGAAGAATAGGAAGGTTACCAATAGAGCTAGGAGGTTTTTCAACTTGCCACTGGAAATGCCGATATACCCTTGTTTAAAAGCATAGAATAACCCGGTACCGAATACAATCGACCCTATGGCATACTGGTAAATGAAATGGATCATTTTATGTTGTCTCTCCAATAATATACTATTAAATCAATTGTTCTTATTGTTGTCTTGAGACACTCTGGATTGTAGCACTGCTGATCTAGACGTAGCAACTGAAAAGTAGTGTGGATGTCAATGCTGTTTTTTATTAGGAGTGTCCAAAACGGAGGAGATCTTGACACAAAACTTGACCTATGATAAACTTGATTTTCCGTAGTTGCAAACCTGTCGGGGCGTAGCGCAGTCTGGTTAGCGTGCATCGTTCGGGACGATGAGGTCGGAAGTTCAAATCTTCTCGCCCCGATTGTTTCAAGTTGGATGGATAATAGATAACGCAGCAATTTCGAAGATTGCTGCGTTATCTATTTGTTTAGACTTAATGCGGCTTAAAGATGGCAGTCCAAAAGACGGAAGCTATTATAATTCGATCCTATCCTCTGAGTGATTCGTCGAAGATCTTGACGTTCTACACTAGAGAGTTTGGGAAAGTCCGTGCTGTCGCTAAGGGGGCCAAACGTGCGAAAAGCAAATTCAGGGGAAATGTTGAACTGCTGAATCATGGATTGCTGATTTTTTTCGAGAAGCCTAACCGTGACTTGCAGAATGTTAATGAATTTGATCTCATCGACTGTTTCGATCAATTGAAACAGGATTTTGATCAAACGATCTATGCTTGTTATTACAGTGAACTTGTAGACGCAATTGAATCTGAGGGTGGTGCCAACCAAGACGTTTTTAACTTGCTAATTCGTGCTTTCAAAATGTTACCATGCACTAAGGACATTCCACTTCTCGCCAGAATCTTTGAACTTTGCTTGCTTGATAAAGCTGGTTATATGCCAATTTTTTCACACTGTATAGTTTGTAGTGAACTTTTGGTAGATGTAGCAGCTAGGTTTAGTGATCGGTTAGGTGGGTTAATTTGTTGGAATTGCCGAGGTCAGGATTTGCATTCAGTCTCAATATCATCAGAGAGTATAGAGTTATTGAAAACACTTCAACAGATAGATATGTCATCCGTCTCTCGTGTTCAGGCATCACAACAAAATCACCAAGAATTAAAAATGGTTCTTTCCTCCTTAATTGCGTGTCAAACCCAGCGACAAATAAAGAGCTTAAAGTTTATTGAAAATTTAAAATGAAGAGAGTCTATGACCTTTCAAGAAATCATCTTAAACTTGCAGAAGTTCTGGGCAGATTATGGCTGCACCATTACACAGCCTTATGATATAGAGGTGGGCGCAGGCACTTTTAATCCAGCTACATTCCTGCGTTGCCTGGGACCAGAGCCATGGAACGTTGCCTACGTTGAACCTTCACGTCGTCCAACAGACGGCCGGTACGGTGATAATCCATATCGGCTTGGTGCTTATTATCAGTATCAGGTGATTCTTAAACCACCGCCAGCTGATGTTTTGCCTCTCTATCTGGAAAGCTTAAAGAATCTGGGTGTCGATCCACGTACGAATGACTTCCGTTTCGTGGAGGACGATTGGGAGTCTCCAACCCTCGGAGCGTCTGGTTTGGGGTGGGAGGTTTGGTGGAATGGTGCGGAAATCACCCAGTTTACTTACTTTCAACAGATGGGTAGTTGTGATCTTAATCCGATATGCGCGGAGTTGACTTATGGATTAGAACGTATCGCTTTGTATCTGCAGAATGTTAATAGTGTATATGATATTCGGTGGAACGAACATTTGAACTATGGTGATATACACCATCAAAGTGAGGTCGAATTCTCGAAGTACAGCTTTAAAGTCGCCAATACCGAGATGCTTTTTAATTTATTCAATATCTATGAGAAAGAAGTTTTTGACTGTTTAGATCACGAACTGGTTTTACCGGCAGCTGATTATGTGCTTAAATCTTCTCACGCTTTTAATTTGCTTGATGCCCGTGGTGTGATAAGCGTTACTGAGCGTGGTGGTTACATTGAACGAGTGCGGCGTATGGCCCAGCGCAGCGCACAAGCCTATTTAGATCAAAGAATTGACCTTGGTCATCCTCTCGGTTTAGCTGTAGAAAAAAAGCAAAAACCCAAGGAAAATCGCTCGCAATTGGTTACTGACAGTGAAACGGCGGATTTCCTCTTTGAAATTGGTACGGAAGAGATTCCAGCAAGTTATATTCCTCCAGCGCTTAATCAACTACAGAGTATAGCGAAAGAAACGCTTACCACGCAAAATCTGTCATTTGGAGAACTAAGAGTAATGGGAACTCCAAGAAGACTTGCTCTGTCAGTTAGCGATCTTGAAACACTGCAACCAGATCAATCAGTTGAAGTAACCGGGCCACCCAAGAAAGCGGCCTACGATACTGGAGGTAACCCGACTAAAGCCGCAATGGGCTTTGCAAAGTCTCAAGGGGTTAATATAGATGACCTTCGTATTGTCGAGACACCTCGCGGTGAATATGTCTCCGCGACAAAATTGCAGAAAGGACGTTCCTCTTCGGATATTCTGGCAGAACTACTACCGAATTGGATTAATTCGCTTGATTTTCCTAAAACTATGCGGTGGGATAATCTTCGGTTCGCCCGCCCGATTCGCTGGATTGTGGCTATCTTGAAAGATCAAGAAATTCGGTTTCAACTTGATACGCTTACTGCAGGTCGAATAACATATGGGCATCGATCTCTAAGCCCGGAACCAATAGAGCTTGATTCTGCCTCGGTTGATAACTATATTGACAAGTTGAAAATTGCTAATGTCATTGTTAATCATGATCTTCGCCGAATAGAAATCCAAAAGCAGATTATAGAGATTCTGAATGGTGAGGATTGTGAGGCCATTATTGATCAGAATTTGCTGGATCAGGTCAATTTTCTGGTTGAGAACCCGCAAGCAATTGTCGGTAGTTTTAGTGAATCTCACTTGGATTTGCCGGTAGAGGTCCTAATTACTTCGATGAAGAAACACCAGCGTTATTTTCCTATGATTAAATCTGGTAAGCAACTGGTTGCCAAGTTCATCAGCATCTCAAATGGTACGAATGGTAATATCGATACTGTTCGCCATGGGAACGAACGGGTCTTGCGTGCCAGACTTGCTGACGCCACCTTCTTTTATCAGGAAGACCGAAGAATGACATTAGCTGACCGGAATAAGAAATTACAGTCAGTGATCTTTCAAGTCAAACTTGGATCGCTCTACGATAAAATCAAACGGCTGGAGAGTCTCACTGCTTTTATTGCCCAGCAAATAAAGGTAGACGATGCTACCAAAGATTATGCAGTTAGAGCTGCTTCCCTTTGTAAATCGGATTTAACAACGCAAATGGTAGCCGAATTCCCAACACTTCAAGGCATCATGGGACGGTATTACGCCATAGATTCTGATGTGCCGCATCAAGTTGCTACTGCTATTGAGGATCACTATCGACCAGTCGCGGCTGATTCTGATCTACCCACGTCTGTTGAGGGATCGATTCTTTCCATTGCAGATAAGATCGATACAATTGTGGGTTATTTCGGTATCAATGAGAGGCCCACCGGATCGCAGGATCCCTATTCACTTCGGCGACAGGCGATCGGTATTCTGCGTGTTTTACGGGAGCTGGATTTGTCGATTTCGTTTTCTTCACTTATTGAGAAGGCGGTTGAGCTTTACAGGGTTGATTTAGCTGAAGATACCATGGCTGGAGTGCTTGATTTTATCAGAGGAAGACTGAAAGTACTGTTGCAGACAAAGGGCTATGTCCTTGACGAAATTGAGGTGGTTTTGGCAACTGGTGAAATTGGTGTCAGCGATATTGAAAAAAGAATTCAGTCGGTATCAAATTTCCGTAGCTCTACCAATTTCAGTCAGGTCTATCCGGCTCTCAATCGTGTGTTGCGTATTTTGCCTGATTCCGCACCAACGGAAATCGATCCCAGTCTTTTTGAGAACGATGCCGAACAAAAACTCAGCTCACTTATTACTGATGCAGACGCTGATTTGAACGAGTTGATCAAGAATCAAAATTATGATAAACTGTTAGTCAAATTATCGGCGCTCCAACCAGCGATTGACCAGTTTTTTGACCAAGTTTTAGTGATGGTTGAAGATCTAGCTATACGCCAAAATCGGTTTGCACTTTTAAATGCAATTGGCCAGAGAATCTACGCGATTGGTGATCTGACGAAATTAGTCATTTCTGGAAATTGAAGGCTTTAGAAGGAAAGAAAATGCGAATTAAACTTATTTTATTAATTACTTTTGCCATTCTAATGGCAGGATTGTTTGCAGGTTGTGGAGAGAGAGAGAACAAGAATATCCTGCAGGCTAGGCTTGCCTTGGGTAATAAGAAGTATCAAAACGCGCGAGTTTCCATTGATGCTGTGCTTAAGACTAATCCAAATTTATATGAAGCCAAGCTGTTAGATATTATTTTAAAGATAGAAACCGGAACCGTTAAACTCGAAGAAGCCGTTTCGAAGATCGTTGAGGAACTCCAGCTGATTAACCAAGAAATCCAGACTCTCGAGACAAAAGAGGATCCAGACTCTGATGACTTAGATCTACTCGAAGTACGCATCCGCTCTCGGAATGCTGTCACAGGCTCTCTTGTTCAGGTTCTTAATGGGAAATCGCTGGAACCAACTAAAGATCTTGTGGTTGTATTGCTTGAAGGAGAAAAGTGTTATAGTGCAATAGCGCGTGAATTGGCTAAAGATCTCGTTGGGGAAATGGGAGATACCGCCTCAGATTATCTCACCCAAATAGCAATAAAACATCCATCCAGTGATATTCGTAAGTCAGCAGCAAAACATCTCGGGGACATGAAGGATTTGAAGTTCATCACAATTTTCCACCAGATACTTAAGAATAAAAATGAATCACCAGAAGTGCTTTACGAGGTAGTTGTTGCGCTTGAACAGATGCTTTTTCCCGGAATTCTACCGATTCTTAAAACGGCTACTCAAACAAATTCTGCCCAAGTTCGGATGTATGCTGCCCGATTAATTGGCCAGCTGAAGGCGATTGATGCCATCGATGATTTGCTGAGGTTATTCGCTGATTCAAATACCTACGTCAGAGGACAGGCTCAATCTGCCTTGATTCATATCGGTGTTCCTTCAATTGAACGGCTTATTGAGGTTCTGGATAAGAAAGCTGTGAATATTGTTCCGGATAGAAATTCTGGTTTTATGTCAGCATCCCAATTTATCGCTACTGCCTATATTGATGAAGATCGGCGAACGTCACGAAGATTGGATGTTCAAAGAACAGCAATAGAGGCTCTCGGTATCCTTGATGCCCGTCAGGCAATTCCACAACTGATTGATTTGCTTGATGATGATGACCTGAATGGGAGTGCAGTTAGTGCTCTCACCGCGATGGGAACGCTAACACTCCCACGTTTAGCATCTGGCAAAAAAAACTCAGAAGGAAATCTCATCAATTCATTAATAAATACTATGGGAGATATGGGTAAGAGCAATCAAGTCCGAATTCGGTCTGTTCAGATTCTAAGCAATATTGGCGACCTGAGAGCAGTTGAAGTACTTGTTAACGCTCTGGAAACGGATCCACTCAAAGAAATACGCGCAATTGCAGCATCTGCAATCGGTAACATGAGAGCACGTGGTAGCACTCTAGAAATCCAATCGGTCAAAGCTTTGACAAAATCGTTGAGTGATGATAATGATACAATCGTGATCAATGCATCAAAAGCACTTGGTCAATTGCATGTTCGATATGATAAAGCCGATCAGAAGCTGGTTAAGATCGCTCAGGACAAGGGAAGAAGGGAAACAGTTAGACGTGAAGCGCTTAATGCCTTGATGATTTTGAAACCTCAGCATGCTATTCAACCAATGCTGCGAATTATGTTCAGTGATGATACCAGTCCTGACTTGCGCCGAGCAGCTGTTAAAGTCTTGGGTGAAATAGGAGACGATGCAACTAACCCTCCACTGATATGGGCTTTGTCTACTCGCTACGAAAATGTCAGGAAATTTCAAGGGCGCGTGAAGAGAAAATACAAATCTAATCTCTCCAATTTTACTGCTGATATTAAGGGATTTGATATTGATTGGGATGGTCATCCTGATTATCAAGTGCCATCTTATGGTAACTGGGGAGAGCTGAAGCCGATTCCAGGATTGGTTCGTAGTGAGATCGCAGTGGCACTCAAAAGATTTGGCGGGGATAAAGAAGTAGTTAATTCCCTTGTTGAAGCGCTAGAAAAAGATGAACGTGCCACTGTCCGTAAAAATGCTGCCTGGGCATTGGGAGAGATCAAAGGTGAAAAAGCTAGAGAGCAACTTATTATCGCATTGAAAAAGGATAAACAAGGAGTGGTTCGACAGGAAGCAGCAGCCGCTTTAGGAAAGATCGGTGGAGTTGAAGTGGTAGCCCCTTTACTTGATTCGCTCATGAAAGATAAATATGAAACGACTCGAAGAAAAGCCACCATTGCATTGCGGGAAATTGAAACCGAAAAAAGCAACAGGGGACTTGTCAATCTTCTTAGGAAGGGTGTTGGGACCTTTGAAGAGAAGAAGGAGAGTCGTTCAGTTTTGGATCAGGTAAGGACATCGCTGAGAATAGGTGGTACTGCTGCAACTTCTGATATCTTATTGGAATTCCTGAAATCTGATAGCGATGATGAGTGGGTTCGTTGGGCAGTTGTTGATGCACTCGGTGCTATCCACAGCAAGAAAGCTGTTGATTCCGTTGTCAAAGAATTAGAAAATGAAAGCTATATTGTGCGAAAAAAAGCTGTCGCTACACTTGGTAATTACAAAAGCCGCCAAACTGTTGAACAGCTGATTGAAATACTTAACGATTCCTCTGAATCAAAATCGATTCGGGCACGAGCAGCCGCTTCACTGGGGAAATTACGAGATGAAAGGGCTGTTGATCATTTAATCAAAGTTCTTGATACTGGCATAGCCGAAATCCAATTACATGCTGTAAACGCTCTTGGATCGATAAAGGCAGCAAATGCTGTCTCGCTGATTCTGGCTTTGCTTGATAATCTGTTGACAGACCAGTTGGTTCGTGAGGCTTGTGTTAATGCGCTTGGTTCAATTGGTGATAAACGCGCGGAACCCGTAATTTCCAAGATTTTCAGGTCTGAATCGGGAGATATATTCAAAGGCGCCATTAAAGCGCTTGGTAGTTTAAAGACAATAGAAGCTATTCCAGAACTAATTGGAATTGTTGAGGATCTGGATGCAGATTCGGGTGCCCGGAAATTTGCGGCAACGGCGCTCGCTTCCATTGGCGATGACCGTGCGGCAGAAGCGTTAGCCAAGCGTCTGATAGATCAATTTGAGTACAAGATTGATCTAGATGTAGATGGGCTCAAACGAAATTATACATGGGAATCACTAGTTTTATCTGCAAAATCCTTTGAATTACCGAATTTGATAGACCAAAAAATGATAGACCGCATTGAAGATCCATGGGAAGATTATCCTGTCCAAAACGCTGCTATAGTTGCTTTAAGCCGGTCGAAATCGAAAACAGCAACCGATTATCTTATGTCCTACCTCGAGTCTCGACCAATGCTACTTGAAAATGATAACTCGGTCAGACATCAAGCCGTTGTAAGAGCGATTGGTGAATCAGGTCAAATCCAGTTTAAAGATAAACTGGTTGAATTGATGAAAGATAAAAGTGGAGTTCTGGACGACCGGCGTGCGGCAATACAAGGTGTTGGCGCGCTTGCTGACTCTTCCACTTTTCAAGATTTGATTGACATTTTGAATGATGAGACAAATGCCATAGAACTTCGACAAGATGCGGCCACCGCACTGGGCAAGATCGGGAACGATCAAGTCGTATCAAGTTTGATTGGTGAACTTGATAAATTGCAAACAGCCAATAAGAAAAAAGCTTTAAGACTGAATATCATTCGTATTCTGGCTGATGCTAAATCTGAAAAAGCTGTTATCGTACTTGAAAAAGCCCTGGAAGATCCAGATAGTGATGTCCATTTTACGGCAGCTGACGCGCTTTTCCAAATTGCTGGCGATGGGTATGGTTACAGTCGAATTAATACACTTTGATTGGGTTTCTCTAATACGACCAGTTTTTCAACCGATGTTTCTGTAAGTTGCATTCAATTTGTTTAATTGAGTTCCCTTTCCCTGTTTATTACTTGCTAGACTCTGTGCGAGATCAATCGTTGGAGGGGGGTATGCTTATAAAATTAATGATTGAATCTGCTCGTCCCGTTGGAGCAGTCGGGAATACCGACTATACTTGGGATGGGTTCTAACCATTGCGTGCCATCTGAAACAGAAAAGTTTGGAGACTAGAATCATTTCTAGCTTTATTTTCTCCTGAAGTAAAGAACGAATGCTAATCTACAATCCGAATGGACACTACTACTTTCTAAAAGGGATTGATCCCTATTCTTGTGGTGTTGTGGCGGAACTAGGTTATGAGATTGTTCATGTTACCTTGACTCACCTGATTCCGTGGCATAAAGGTTTTTCGCAAATCGAAGCCTATCTCAAACTGATCGGACACAATCGAAACGCGCTATGTGCGATGCAACTTCGTTGTCCAGAACCATTCACTATGGACGAATTCGTTGCCTTTAATCAGGAATATTGTAGCGTCCTTCAGGAGTGGGACCTCTACATTGATGGTTTCAATCCGATTGCGCGTACAAATGTTGCACCAGTGATAGATCCACCGCGAGAATCAATGCTATACGCATTTTCATATCTTCAGCCAGTGAATCAGTTAGACCAACCAACTTTTGTCGTTGCTGGAGCGGGGGAATTAATAGATGGTATTCTGAAACCCGAAGGAATTGTACGTCGGAATGAAACAAGTATGGAAGCGATGCGCGAAAAAGTAATCTATGTGGTACGGGTAATGGGGGATCGTCTAACAAAACTAGGTGGCAGATGGGAAATAGTCAACCGGATTAATATCTACACCAATCATAGCATTAGCCATCTGGCAGAGGATCTTGTGTTGCCCTGTGTTAATCAATTGCATGGGTTGCACTGGTACCAATCTCGGCCTCCTGTGATTGATATCGAATATGAAATGGATCTTCGTGGGATTAATCAAGAACGGTACCTTGATTTACGTAGTCTGTAACTAGAGTTAGCCATTCCAATCGATTTGGTCTAGTGTTTTGACATACTTAAAGATGAAAAGGCGATCCTCGTTTATTGGAGGGTGCAAGTTTCGGTTTGACACTTTCAGATTATCTTTATGAGCTAGACCAGGAGCTGCTACGAATGACTCGGAAACCTGAATTTCTTCAAAGTTGAAGATTATCCTCTTTACTTGCCTGCCTGAAAACGAATTCTTATTAAGATCCGTAATGTAGAATTCCTCATTATACTCATCCAAATACCATTTGGGAACGTTTCTTGGTCTGATTGATAATTGTGCTTGACAATTCATCCTGAATGGTGTTGTTTTCTATTTCAGTTTATTGGTTCGATCGCTTAATTTCCCAATCTGTTTTTGCTGAACATTAATAGGTTTCATCAGATCATTTAATGGTTGTTTTTCTTTAATAATTGTCAGTCCAGTTACCGCGATTGACAAAAAATGCCAGTTGTATCAAAATGTGGTTTATGTGTTAGATCGAGTGGCAGACACTTAGTGATATATAGAATTGATGTCGGATTGCTTCAGTGTTTATTAGAGCTTGTTTCTCAGATATACTTGAATTGTCGGTACTTGGAATTAGATGTTTGTGCTGAAATTTTGACTCAGTTCGGTTTTTGAAGGATTCTGAACCGGAGGTAACATTCATGGAAGTTGCGTGTTCAACGATTGGCTTTACCCGTAAACCGTTGCCGAATGCATTGCAAGATATCGCTGATTTAGGATTTCGGTATGTGGATCTGCTTATGATGGAAAATTGGGCCCATATCAATCCATCTCAGGTTGTGGGAAACCCAGAGGAGCATGCCGATTATGTTCAGCGTTTACTAGAGCAGAACAATTTAACGGCAACCGCAATCAATGGGAACGTCAGTCAAGCAATGAATTCGACGTCTTGCGCAGATATTGAGAGTAATCTTAGACAGGCGGAAGGGTTAATTCGTTTCGCTAGTGCCCTCTCAATCCCGGTCGTTGTCTTTCAACCTGGTTCCCTTTCCTCGATCGAGGCGTTTGGAAAGGAGATTTCTGCCTCTATTGAAACCTTGTCTGAAATTACATCCATTGCTGATAGGTACGATATTGGGATAGCTATAGAAGCCCACATTAATTCGCTAGCGGAACGATACGAAGATGCGCTCTTTTTTATCGAAAGTGTCCCCAAACTTCAAATCGCTTATGATCCCAGTCACTTTGTTATGGGAGAATATGACCTTCTTGAGAGCGAGAGTTTATTACCCCACACGGCGCATGTGCATCTTCGTGACGCGGTTGCAGGAAATTTTCAAGTTCCGATGGGAGAAGGGATCTTGGATTTTGAATGGATCATTTCCGCTCTTAAACGAAACAACTATACAGGGACAGTTGCTATTGAGTATATTGATCATCGTGGCTGGGATATTGTGCCTGATATTCTGGCTCTGAAACAGATGCTTGAAGGATATTAGGTTTCCTTTCGGTTTGTCAACTCATCTAAATTTCTGAAATGCGTATTAGAGGGAGATGCAATGTGGAGGGAGAGGGAGTGACCAAAGTAGATGAAGAAATCATAACAGCGCTGGTAACCGAACTACAGCAAGGTATGCTGACAGAGGATCAGTTGCGTCAGGGGATCGAAGATTTAACAGCTCGAAGTAAAGCGAAAAAGCAGGATGTTCTTTATCTACAAGCCCATAATACTTCACCCGGTTCACGGGTGATTGGCATGATGTTAATTGAGGATGGCGTGCTAAAGGAGGGACCGGCTAATTCGGAGGATTGGCCTTATCAAACGGTATTGGATGCTGTCGGGGATGGCTGGCGAATTATTTCCTTTCCTAATATGGCGTTGTTGACTGTAGACGACAGGGAATTTCACGGTTTGGGTTTTGAATTCATTTTGGAACGTTGGAGATAAATTGTGGAACCTTTTGAGCAAAAAGCATATGATTTTCAACCGACTATGACTGATACTCAGGTACTGGAATTTTGCAAAAACGGCTATTGGATGTTCGAGGGGATAGTACCTGATGAGATCAATAATAGGACAATGGAGTATTGTGACCAATATACCAGTATAGAACCGAGCGGGATTTTAAAACAGGACTGGTTTGTTGAAAATGTAATTGCCAACCCAATCGTTGCGGGAGCAGTAAGATCTCTGCTAGGAGTGGATTTTCATTTGCCTATCTTGATGAGCAATCATCGTGTAACTTGTCCAATTCAAAGTATCGGTGGCTGGCACGTTGATGGTAATTATCGTTATACACCTGAGCTTAACTTCCTGCAGGTATTTTATTATCCTCAGGATACGTCGATAGAACTGGGGCCTACACAGATATTACCTGGTTCGCATCTGATACAGAACAAGGCTAAATTTATGGCACATTTGGGAAATATCCGAAATGCGATTTCGACGGCAGCGCCTGCTGGTTCCATTTTCCTGACCATCTACCACATTTGGCACCGTCGTGGCACTTCAACCCAAGCAGGCATTCGCAACCTCCTCAAGTATTTTTATTGGCGCACAACATTACCTCAACGAGATTGGGTCATTGAGCCGGAATTTGATTTTGCTACCGCATCATATACTGGACCTGCAGGAAGTTATGTCGAGCAGTTTCGCGATGCTGTCAAAGTGGCAGAAATGTTTTTATGGCTCTGTGGTCGACACGAATCGTTCCAGAATTTGGGTGGACAAAGTTGGCCTTTGCCAGCTAATCGCAACGATCTTCCCTATGGTTTCCCTCAGGGGTTATCCTATTCGGAAAGCATTGATGCCTAACATCCGAATAGCTTGAGAGTTGTCTAGATCGACAGATCAGTTTAGGCGATGTCTTGAATACATAATGTGGGTAGTAAAAAAGTTGCCTATGCCGATGGTTCCTGATGTATTCCCAGGTCAGACTCAATTCGCCAAGGTTTGGATGAACAGCCAATCCTTCGGTGTTAAATTATTAGTAACTAAAGAGACGTGTAGCAAGCCAGAGAGTTAGGACAGCACCTGGAGGATGTGTTCCTGCATGTTGGATCAACGTTCTTGCCTTGGAGGCGTACGAAACATCGTTAATGTATTCCTTAATTCCTGGAGGAAGGAATACCTCGTTGATCATGGTAACACTGACATCAATCAGCATCTTTAGTCCTATGAACAAAGCAGGGAGAACTGGCAGTGGAATTGGGTGATCCGATTGCAATACAGATTGCAATAGAAACAGGTATATGCCAAAAACTCCGATTGGTAGTATAGTCCGACTATTAAAGTTTACGTCTGACCTTTTGTGGATTGGTATTGTCTCCGAACTTATATGAATCGGGATGTTGTAGGTTCAATCATAAAAGCTGCGATATAGTGGAACACCCATAGTCCTCCGACAACTAAAAGGAACTGGAGGAAAATCGGATTAACTCTCTTATATAGAGATGTTATGATTTTTACCTCTCCCAAAAATTACTCAGGGTAAGGTCAGTTCACTTAGTCGATGTGTCCTTTGATCTTTACCTGCCACATGGTGACTTCGGGAGGATTAAGCGTCACCGCGTATAATTTGGTTCCTGACACAATGTAGAAACGCAATTTGATATAAAATTCTGACTTGGGTAGGTCTGGATATCTTGCTTGCCTCTCCTGACTCACTTCCGGCCAGCCGGGGACACCATTCCAAGAAAGGTTTCCCTTCAGTGTATCACAGCGAATTGGGTCACAATCAGAAACAGTAAAACCGGGAATAGGCTTTCCTGTATCTTCCAAGACTTCGCATCTTAATTCTCCAGCAGAAGCATCTGCATTGACTGTGAGCTTACCACCAGACTCCTGGCGGAATCGGTGTGTAGTCAGACGACCGGAAGCGTACGAATCAGCTTCGATGCTGACATATCCATCTGGACGAAGCATTGCTAGACCTATTCCTCTTTTAACTGTTGTGGCGTAGGCTTTCTCGTACGGTCGCGGAGAACGACCATTATGGGTCAAGTTAGATCCGTTGTAGAAAAACAGCAGTTTCCCTTTATGCATCACTGGTCCGGAAGCATAAACCTGTCCCCAGTCCCAAGCACTGGGTTGGCCACGCTGAATAAATGGTTGACGGTACCGAGTCCATGAAACGGTATTTCGACTGGCTGCCAACTGGGGTTCGACAAACCCATCGATACGAGCTGAAATGACCGTTGGGCCTTTAGATTCACCCCAGTAATTTTCAGGGTCTTCAATGGCATATGGCTCGCTTAAATCGGTTAAGTATGTATTCAGCATGATGATCCGTAGTCCGCCATCGGTACGGTTGGCTATGTCAAACCCGGCTGAATAAAACTCGGTACCGAGCGGATCTTTCAGATCTTGATCAATAACGGTGTGCATACCGGACCAATTGAGGGAGTCATTGCTGTCTCGTCGTCCCAAAACCCGAGTTCTCCGGCTAGAGCCGCGTTGGGCGTAAAGGACATAGGATGCGTCGGGAGAAATAGGGCCGCCAAATGTTTCTTTCGGCGAACCAAATCCAAAGAACTGTTTTTGGTGATTGTGATTCTCCGGTGGATAGTGTTGCCAGTTATAACCATCCTTGGAGTGGAGAGCCTGCCACACTCCCTGATGAGGAAAGTGGTGGATCCGCTTCCAACGATAGATTTCATCCGTTGCGTGCGGATCCCATAGAATCGTGCCGATGGCAGGACAGTCGTTGGGCCAATTCATGATATTATTGGCTTTTGATCCCTCAAAATCGACCAGTCCAAGTTCTGGGCGAACCCATTTGGTTCCCTCAGCCGATGTCAGCACGCAGATCCTTCCCTCTATACCCTGGTAGTACATGTGAAAAGTTTGGTGGTTTTCATCGTAGATAATTGGCCCCATCGCTTCGCCTTCTTCCCAAGGCATTTCTGGCAGAACGGTATGGATTGGATTCTCAATTGTTAGCTTTTTTGATGGGTTGAACACCCGTCGAGTTCCGAGCATCGACTCAATAAAAAAATCGTCAACAAATGTCTGTTTCCCAGGATACATTTCCATTTCTATTTTGCTCCAATTGTTGGGTTGAATTGATCTGAATTTCGCTGAGACAGAAGGTTATCAGTCGTTGTATTCATCTTTCTACACTTTTTTACAGCATTTTCACCAAATCTCCATTGTTTGCTCCAGTAAAAACTCGAAAGAAATCCCTTGAAAAAACACCGTCATGTAACCGTGGCATAACTTTGTTACATGGTCAAGGGCTTATACACCATTTTGCTTGTGTGGTTCAAGTTTAAGCTAAAAGGCCATAGAATTGATTACATGAAGCGATTAATTAGTATGGATACCAACATGGGAATATTTGACGCGTTGGTCAGATGGGGCTATGGTATCATGACGAGGAGCGTGAGTTCGGTGTTGACTGTTTACCCATTGTCGTGCGTTAGACTACCCAAACTAATTTACTTCAAGTTCGTATCTGGCTCCCAATCTCCAGGTCTAAAATCATACTTTCGTTTTGTGGCCGACCTATATAGACACGTGGCAATATGAAAGTCCCGGACTTGCTTTGATGAGACGTTGAATTGGACGATGGTTTCAGGATTACGACGTAGGATGATAGCCTTCTTGGGCGGATTCATGTGCAATGTGACGTCGATTTGCATATCGATGATCTCAGCGTTGTCGAAGGGAATAAAGAGCCGCAGGGCTAGGCCGTGTTGAATTGGTTCGTTGGATACACCGGCCGCGTCATAGCCCTGTGTGTAATGCGGAGGGCTATGAATCTTATTCATGGTGGTTCCTGTGACAAATTTGGCGATGCACTCCTGGTTGATCCTAGGATGATCCTTGGGGTTTTCGAGCAGCATTTCCAAACTGCCGTTGCCGATCCAACGCTTCGACGCGTCAACTGTGGTTGCACAGACAGCCATCATCTTCTCCTTGCGAGTTGGTTCCAACTTACCTTGAAAAACATTATCCTTAATGTATCCTTGTTTAATTTCCCAATTGAAAAGAGTAGAAATATTTTTAGTATATTTGGATACCTCTACCATGTTCATGGTTCAAATGGTCAACTGGAATATCCCCTAGTGCTCAACTAATAGATTATTCGTATCTATGTATTTTTTCAATCCTTTTAAGGCTCAATCAGTGAGATCATATCTCGTGCCAAAATCTCTGTCAGCCTTTATGCAAATTGTCCACACCATTGTTATGGAATAAGCTTTGAGGAATACATAGCAAAGTTGGGGGAAGCAGGGAATTATGTCCCCTTTGGGTCTGCTTGTGGTTTTCAGTTCCCTGTGGTGGTGGATTAGCTCGATAGAAAACGAGCATTCCCTTAATCTTAAATGAAGGAATGTCTGGAAACAGACCAGATGAAGTTCCTTGGTGTTAGCTTGTTCCTCCGATCAGGCCCTGTGGACACGTTTCCTGCTAAAAACCCGTGGTAGAGTTTTCATACTGATTACCATACAAGTTTTTACTTGATGCGTACTCGTGACATAGATCTTAATAGTTATCTCTCTGCAGGTGTGTTCCTTACGACGTTGAAGATGAAAATGAACCGATATACATCGTACTCGGTTCATACAATCAAATTTCTATCTGATACCGTGACTAGTTTAGACAGATAACTTTAGGCACTGGTGTATGAAGATATTCACAAGATTCTAGAGTTTTCTCTGTTGGCCCTAGCCAAAGGTAGAGCTGGGGGTGTTTTGCTTCGATCTTCTTAATGGTGTTTACGCCGTAGCTCCCTTTTCAGACAAACGAAATTGGCGGGCAATTTGGGGCTTTTCAGTATGCAGTGCAGTCGCTAGTGCTTGAATTCCTTTTAGCTTAGTATCTGGGGATAGATTTCACACCATATTGGTGAATGTAAATTGTGGTATAATCTTACATTATTGAGGACAATCAGCAAAATCTTATTAAAAAGGGACTGCAATTATGCGGTGTATTTTTGTAGGAATTGAATATGTAGGGAAATCGACGCTGATTAAACTGCTTCAGGCTTACTATCAACGTTTTAAGCTTAATACTCATCTCGATGATCATTTCACTATTCCGGATGCGAGCTTAAGCTCGGCTTCACGGGATGTACTGGTGGATTTACCGGATGATATTAAGGAACGGATGCAGCGGATGCAGATCCAATATCATGTGGAAGTGATAAAAAACTATCCAAATACCCTAATCGCTGGATGGCATATTGAAGAAGCAATTTATTCAGCCATGTACGGAACTGATTCTAAGAGCCCTTATTATGGAAACTATCATTATGGTTTTCAGAGGCTTTATGAATCACAGGTTCTGGAAGCGCGTTTACCAGATGTGGTTCTTATCCATATGACAGCAAGTGACGCTGCCATATCTGAACGGATGAGAATTTCCCCTCACCAATATCAGATTATCGAGGAAAAAGATATTCCAGACATCAAGCAACGTTTTGAAGAGGAAGTCGGCAAATCACTTTTCACTCAAAAAGGTCGGAAAATTGTATTAGAAACAACGGAGAAGTCTCCTCAAGAATCTTTAGATGAACTGCTTGAAAAAACTGAATCTCTAATTACCATCGGGGAATTGGCCATCAGGTCTCTGTCTTTACCTGGTGGAGATTATCAGGTACAATACGAAAACGGTGTTCGGAAGATGATCCCCGTTTGATAAGAGTCTGTATGACGATCGGGTATGCCTACTGAAACAGCGGTGTTTCAGAGGAAAACTGCTGGGCAAACTCATCGTCTAGTTCAGCTCCCAAGCCCGGAGTGTCTGGCAAGATAACATATCCGTCCTGAATTAGCGGTTCATTTGTAAGAAGAACATCATTCCATGTCTCATCACCCATCCGGTGCCATTCTAAGGCCAGGAAATTTGGTATACTTGCACAAACATGGCTATCCGCAAGGGTACTGAGAGGGCCACTGTTGTTGTGCGGAGCCATGGGGATATAATAAATTTCTGCCATGTTTGCTATTTTTCGGCATTCCGAAAGACCACCACATTTTGAGATGTCAGGCATAATTACATCTGCTGCCTGTTGCTCTAGAAGTTCCCTAAATCCGTACCGAAGATAAAGGTTTTCACCAACACACAAAGGTGTTTGGGTTGCTTGCTTGATCCGTAACAATGCATCAATGTTCTCTGGTGGCACGGGCTCTTCTAGCCACAACAGGTTATATGGCTCAACAGCACAGGCAACTTTCAAACCGCTGTAACCATCGTAGAATCCATGCATATCAACGGCTAAGTCCATTTTTGGACCAACAGCCTCTCTCATCATGGCAACACGCTCGGTCAAGGTTTCCAATTCCCCTGGCGTGACCGACCAATTCCATCTATCTAGCTTGTAGGGATTACTACCGTCATCCAAGTCGAACTTGATGGCGGTAAATCCCTGTTCTTTCACCCAGTCAGCCGTATTCTTGTAGGATTCGAAATCTTCCGCTCCACCATGTGCGGAATCAACGTACAATCTAATTCGATCCCGAAATTTACCACCAAGCAATCTGTAAACTGGAACATTCATCGCTTTACCTGCCAAATCCCACAGGGCGATTTCGATTCCGGTTAATGCCGAAACAAAGAGGCCAGCAAGCGCACCTCGGAAAATATGTGCTCGACGCGCCTCTTCGAAAAGGCGATCAACATTAAGTGGATCTTTTCCAATGAATGTTCCTTTCAAATCTTCAACGATTTTTCTCCAGCCTGATCCACAGTGGCTGCATTCGCCCGTTCCTACCAATCCCTCGTCAGTATAAACCCTGACGTAACTATAGCGAGCTTGTGCTGTTTTGATATCTGTAATTTTCATTTTTCCGATCCCCCGTTTCTCAAGGTTATAATTTATTGTGTGTCATGTGTAGTTTAATCACTCCATTCCGCAAAATTTTGATATTGATTATATAGAACAAACAATATGCCAACCTCGATGGTAAAACAGTGCTATCTCCAACAGAATTTGACAATTGCGGTTTAAACCATAACAATTAGGGATAGATTGTTTAAAGAGAATCGTCTATGGAAAGAGTTGAAGTTTTCAATTTTTCTGATGGATATGGATGACTGTTTCATAAACTTCTCGAATCGGTATATCGTTTGCTATGGCAATTCGTTTGCAGTCTTCGAACTCTGGTACAGTCTTGACATATTTATCTCTCAGGAATCCTCGCTTAGCTTGAACTGTGCCCCACTTGGTTTCAATTTTGATCAGGTCACGTGACAGTTTATCTCGATTAACTTTGTAACGTCTTACACCGAAAGTCGTTGTTTCATTCAGAATTATCGATATCATGTTATCGCAATCATTTAAACGACAAATGACACTCAGCTTGGTACCGGGCCGATTTTTCTTCATGAAAATTGGTGTTAGAAAAACATCAAGAGCACCTGTATCGAATAGTTTTTCCATTACATGACCGGTGATTTCTGGTGAATTATCGTCTATGTTTGTTTCAATGATGTAAACTTCATCTTGATCGACGTTATTTTCCTGACCAAGAACGATTCGCAGGAGGTTGGGGGCTTCGGGGAGGTCACGTGTGCCCGCACCGTAACCTATCTGGTTGATGACCATTTCAGGCATTGGACCGAAGTTCTCTGCCAAGCTACGGATAATGGCTGCACCTGTTGGGGTGGTTAGTTCTTTTCGAATCTCTGTCTGACGAACTAGGGTATCCTTCAGTATCTCCATTGTCCCGGGGACAGGGACCGGCATTGTACCGTGATCGCACGTAACAAAACCACTACCGAGCGAAATTGGTGACGCGTAGACTTTATCAATTCCTAGTAGCTTCAAACCAATGACAGCACCAACGATGTCGATAATAGAATCAACTCCACTGACCTCATGGAGTTGAACTTTCTCCTTTGAGGTGTTGTGGACTTTGGCTTCAGCTTCAGCTAGCTTGTCAAAAATCTGCTTAGATTGGTGGATAATGTCGGCTGGAAGACAACTCTGATCAAGAATCGAAAAAATATCAGAGAGATGGCGATGGTGGTCGGCATTGTTGTGTGGATGGTGATGTTTTTGATCTTGGTTGTGTTCCCTAACTACAGCGTGTATAGCAGTGATACTATGTTTGGTTACTTTTTTGAAATCGATAGTAAATTCATCAAGCTTTAATTTGTCCAACTCGTTGGTCAGGCGATCTGGATCAATACCAAGATCTACCAGCGCACCCAAGATCATGTCTCCACTAATACCGGAGAAACAATCGAAATATGCAATTGTCAATTTATTTTCCTTTTCCTGTAGGAATTAAGTTGCGATGAGGTTATGACATGAAATTAAATGTAGGCCGTCTGTTGCAGATTTTTCTGGCTTTCGCTGTTATTTTTGCTGTTTTCATCTTTTACATGAAGCACTTAGAACAAGTGCGTCAGAAAATCATGGAGGATCGGAAAACCAGTTCACCAAAGACTATGACATCTTATGAGCCTCCCAGACCAGGCATTGATAGATCTCCTGGTAGTGTTTGGACGGATCTGAGTGACAGCAACACAACAAGAAATGAAAGTTCATTTCGACTTCCGGAGAATTGGCAAGTATTTTTGCTGGCTGACAGCAAAAATATCCTCCAAAACTATAAGCTTAATCCGAGTTTATACATCACGGGTTATGATTTACAAGAAGATCTGAGCATATGGAATCCCGATCCAAATGATGAACCGGACTGGACACCGATACCTTGGACGTTGCTAATGAAAAGGTATCTTAACCGTTATCCACAAGTCGGTTCGATTGGCCAAGAAATGAAACAGAGCAGAGAATTAACCGCAGACGCAATTCAGATTATTGACCGTACACGATATCGGTTGGTCAGCTTAGATTCTCAATGATGAAGTGCCGGTCGGAGAAACCCGTTGTGATCATCAAGGAGTTGCACGGCGTCCTCTTTACCAAGTTTCTTGGCGATCATGATGATAGTGACTTTCGCACGACTGTCAGCTTCCATGAATTTCTGTTTAGCAGTTGCCCGGTTGCAACCTGTAACATCCATGATAATGCGCAGTGCCCGATCCGTCATCTTTCGGTTTGAAGCCTTAACATCCACCATCAAGTTACCGTAGACTTTGCCCTGTTGAATCATCGAAACAGTTGTCAGCATGTTTAGAATTAGCTTGGTTGCTGTGCCTGACTTCAGTCGTGTCGATCCAGCTATAATTTCCGGACCTACGATCGGTGCGATGACATAATCCGCTATCTCTTGAACGGAATCGTTTGGCGGTGTACAGCAGATTATCGCCGTTTGTGCGCCGATCTTTTTGGCTTCTATCAACCCCCCGAGTACATATGGGGTTCGGCCACTGCTAGCAATGCCAATGACAATGTCAAGATCAGTGACATCATGCTCACGGATCACTTGCGCTCCAGTTTCAGTTTGATCTTCCTCTGCCTCAACAGAATTCCGCAAGGCAATATCCCCGCCAGCAATGATTCCCTGTACCATATCTGGATCTGATCCGAAGGTTGGTGGACACTCTGATGCGTCGAGGACTCCCAATCGCCCACTGGTACCAGCGCCAACATAAAAGAGCCGACCACCAGAATGGAAAGTTGCCGCAATCGCTTCTACTACCATGACAATCGCATCGGTTTCCGCTTCAACTGCTGCCAATGCTATGCGATCTTCCCGATGAAAAATCTGCACGATCTCAGCTGTCGATTTAAGGTCAATATCAGCTGAATTCTGATTTTGTTGCTCAGTAAGCAATTCCTCAAGACTATCCGGATTAGTTGATCTAAATGTCATCAGATGTTTGTCTATGACTTATGACAATTCTTTTTCATACCCATTGGTATCTTCGTCTGCTCGCTCCAGTAGCTCAATTTCGTATCCATCAGGATCGTCAATAAATGCCATCTTTAGACCTTGTGGAAAGGTTTCACGCCAATCATCAGGCCATATTTCAATGCCTTTTTGCTCCAATTCGTCGCAGAAGGCTATTAAATCTGGTACACCGATGGCAAAGTGCATAAGATCTTCCGGTACATTGAGATCATAATCGTCGGAGTATGTGAGCTCTAAATGATGTGAGTTGCCGGGCAGCTCAAGGTGGACAATTTGATTGCCGTCTGGTGATTTGTCACTTCGACTGAGCACTTGAAACCCTAAGAGTTCTTGATACCATTTTATTGACTTATCCAAGTTACTAACACGAACACGCGTATGTAGAAAAACAGCCATGAAAAATTTCTCCATCTACAGTTGAAATTAATTATAGTGAAATAGTATCACAATACAACAAATAGTAGCAAGTTAGGTGCAAAATCCATTTAATTTGTCATTCTTTAGATCATTACTGAGATAACTGAACAGTTTCATCTGCAGCCAATCCGTTTTGTGCAATAGCTTAGGTCCCTCTCCATAAATTTTTGCAACTTTTCACAATATTATCTAAGCTCTGTCGACATTTCAACGTAGCCAGATAAGAGAACTGACGAAACTCGGAAAACCGAGATAACACTGAGCTAATTCCTGAAATCAACTGAATATCAGCGTCTTTGCTTGTATAGATGCTTGTCATAGTGGCGTAATTGCTGACCATTTGAGGGTGGAAGAACACCACCACCGTTCCATCGCCTTCAATTACCTTGATGGACTTATCGGTATCATAGGCGGTGTAGGCAATTACATGATCAGCACGGTATGTCGAAACTAAGACTTGGGCTATGGTGATATTATGTCGTTGTCCAGCGGTGAGTCGGTAGCACAACGGATTGCCTAAGGCATCAACCGTGGCATTTAGGTGTAAACCCTCTCTCCTTTGCTTGGTCCGAGCGCTTGATTGGCCTGTCCTCCACAGACTTTTGAGGCACCGGCAGCGCATGGGTGGGTTTGGCTAACTGTCGTATCAAGGCTTAAGCATTCCATATCGGGGTCATCAGTGAAATACTGAAGCATACAGTCAAAGACACCCTTTTTACACCATAGAGAGAAACGTTTATAGACACTGTTGTAGTTGCCATAGGGTTGGGGGAGAAGTTGATGCTGCGAGCCATTGACAAGGTGGTTTCAGTAAAAGGCTGTCAGTCATCAGAGTTTTCTATGTAAAGCTGACAGCAACCAGTGAGGACCTGTAGAGTTTTCGACCATTGATTTTCTGATGATTTCATTCTTGACATCTGGATATTATGCCGCATTTTCTCAAATGTCAACAGAACCTAGTAGCTTTATGAAATAATTTTGACTTTATATACTCCCAGAAGTTAATAAAATATCATCAGCAAACTGCTCATTGTTGATTTCTCATTTAAGATTCCTTATTCCATGTTAGCATCTAGTTAGATATTAGATGATGGATTAGGGGATTTTTTTCGTTGTAACATAGGTTGAATTGGTTACAATATATTAGCAAGAGAACTTTAACTTGGAGAAACCCCTGTTACATGTTTACCTAATTCTAAGACTCATTTATTGTTAGGGTGAAATTAACTCTGATGATAAACAATTGTTATTGGTACGATAATGGGTGTTGAATAACCCCAAAAAATAACTGCCATCGATAGATTATGAAAAATTGGATTCGATTTATAATTTTACTGATCCCCTTCGGATTAATGATTGTTGCCTTTGTGCCTTTTTTAGAGGCTGAAATTGGGTATGCATTGACAGATCCATTCACATTTGACACACGCCTTACACCAACAATTGAATTCGTCTCACCATCTGAAGGTACGTTCTTTGGAGGAGGAGAAATCACCATTCTTGGATCTAACTTTGTTGTTGGGCAAACTGCTGTAAAATTGGGCGAAAACTATGGGTTAGACATAGTTGTGAAATCTGATACAGAAATTACTCTCAGGACACCAGGTAGTCTTCAAGCATCTGTCGATGTTGTTGTTATTAATCCGGGAGAAATGATTGTAGTTCTTGAGGATGGGTTTCAGTATGTTGAACCTACAGTGACAGACGTCCGATTAACAATCAATCCAAAATCCTTGGTTGCTAATGGTACTAACACAGCGACTATTACTATTCAATTATTTGATCAAGATAATCAGTCTATTACAGATGAGTTAGTTAAGCTATCTGCTAGCCTCGGTACAATTGATTCACCTGTATTCAACCGTGAGGAGAAAGTATATCGTGCACAATTTACGTCTCCTTTAGTAATTGGTGATGCCATTATTTCGGCAGAGACCGGAAATGGCAAAATTGTCACGTCAAAGATCACACTTATTAAACGAAAAGTATCGACATCAAAATCAACTGTATCAGTTGAGCCATCTACCAATATCGCTGCCGATGGAAAATCGACTGCAACCATTAATGTGACATTGCTTGATGATCGTGAGTTACCTCTTTCAGGCAGGAAAGTCGTAATTCGTCCGGATAGTAAAGTCAAAGTCACAATACCATCTCTGACTGATAATGAAGGTAAGGCAGTAGCAAAGGTGAGTTCCATCCATCCACAAACCGTTGTGTTGACGACGTTTGTGGGAGGATTACCTCTCCTTTCTAAGCCTGTTGTTCACTTCACTCTAGATGGTGTAAAAACTGCAAAAGTCTCTAATCAGGTTATAATTTTGGCACTTGACGTCAACAAGGATAGTGAAATTGATGTTCTTGACCTTGTTCAAGTTGCTTCCATGTTTGGCCAAGTCACACAAGGGTTAATGGAGGATGTAAATCGTGATGGGGTGGTTGATATTTTCGATCTGATGCAGGTTGCCTTGAATCTGGGGCAAAATGTGTTTGCTGCCCCACCTGTTTTAGATCAGCAATTTGGTATTGTTGCAAATCTAAATCAAAGCGCTATTTGTTCATCCATCATCGCCCTCAAACAGCTGGCAGATACCCGAACGGTATACGCGGTTGAAATTCTCGAAACACTCTTGGTTCCACAACAAATACAGTTGCGACAAAATTATCCAAATCCATTTAACCCTGAAACGTGGATTCCGTATGATCTAGCAGTAGATGCCAATGTCTCTGTTGAAATTTATGATATTACGGGGCACGTTATCAAAAGAATTAATTTAGGTTATCAGTCAGCCGGCAGCTATCGTGATAGATCAAAGGCGCTATTTTGGAATGGACTCAGTGAAAATGGAGAGCGGGTGGCGAATGGAATCTATTATATAAAATTCACTGCAGGTGAAGTCATTCAAATATGTCAGTTAGCGATTATCAAATAATGCAGTGTGTAATCAAGGACCTCGCTTACTTAACTGTTATGTTTCTGCTGGTCTTTAGTACGGGATGTAGTCAAGATCAGCTGGAACTTGGAATCGAGGGAACAATAATTGGTGAAAATGGTCAGCTAATTCCGTCAGCCATTGTGAGTATAGACGGTTCTGAAAACCAATCTATTATGTCGGATGAGATGGGCCGATTTTTTATTGACGGTATTGCTAGTGGTACATACCAGATTAGTGTAACCAAGATCGGCTATAACATTTACCGTACGCAAGTCGAAATTATCGACAAGATTCTATCCAATGGTGTTGTGCTTGAAAAAGAGGGATCTCAAACTATATCGGGCAAAGTTATGGATATTAACAACTCTGATCCGGTTCCATATGCCAAATTGACGATAGGCCAGGTGAATGAGGTGACCAGAAGTGATGAACAGGGCATATTTCGATTTACAAGAAAACTAACACCAGGAATGTATACTATCACGACTGAAGTTGAGGGATATCAGACTTTGAATGTACAGATTAAGGTTGGGTTAGGAGAACCCGTCAGCACAGATGTTCAGGTGATCCGATTGCAACCGATACTAAATGTTATAGATAATGTCGTTATATTCGAGGAAAATGAAACTCAAAAGATTGTAAACATTACTAATAGAGGTACAGGCGAACTTGTATGGTCCATCACTGATCCAAAGTTAGATTGGCTTAAGATTTCTCCGATTCAAGGGAAAATCACAAACTGTACCGCAATTGTCAATATTATTATAGATCAAGAAATATTAACATCTAGGCAACCATCAAAGACTCTTCATATTACGTCCAATGGAGGAAGTCAAAAGGTAGAGATAAACGTAACTACTAAAACGGCTTTGTTAAATATATCGGTCAAACAAATTAGTTTTGGAGTTGATCGAGAAAGTGAAACACTGCGTATAGAAAATATCGGTGGAGGAATACTAAAATGGAGGGTGTCGGTTCCGCAAGCATGGGTATCTTTAAGACCTTTTGAGGGAGTAACGCGCCAAATCCCTTCAGTTGTCAATATTCATATTGACCGATCGCGACTAAATGCACCTGGTCGTTACAAACAGGTGATTCAGGTGATGAGCAACGGTGGTATCGCCAGAGTCGAATTGATATTGGTTGTTCCTATTCAACCCGAGTTACAGGTTTCGTCTGAAAGCATTGATTTCGGCTCGGAACTTCGAGTCACGGATCTAATCATTAAAAATAGTGGAACTGGTGAGTTGTCATGGGAGCTTAAGTTCCCGCGGACAGATTGGTTAGAAATAGACCCACAGCAAGGTATCATAAAAGATAGCCAATCTGCCGTGATTACCCTTAGAGCAGATCGCAATTTGGCAGAACCTGGTGGATACAAAATACCGGTAACAGTAGAGACAAATGGCGGGATGGAAAAAGTGATAGTTGGTATGTTTGTCAGCAAACCCAGCATCTTGACGAATCCCAAAAGGCTCGATTTCAGTGCGTACATCGACACGCAAACGATTGTTCTTTCCAGAGATGGGTATGGTCCTATCGATTGGAATTTGATACCGGAAGCTAAGTGGGTTTTTGCAACACCAGCAGAAGGCACTGTTTCAGATGATCGGATTGAGGTTCAAATCACTATTAGCCGGCAGGAGATGCTGCAGGGAATGAATGGCACACAACTCGCAATTTTTGCTGAAAAAGCTAAGGATAGTAGGATTATAATCCCAGTTACCGTCAATGTCTTACCTGATATTCGTGTTATTGTGCGAGATGTTCGTAGTCGCCTTCCTGTTAGAGATGCCTTTACACTGGATGGTGTAACTGATCGTAATGGTCTAGTAGAGCTGAAGAATTTCAAACAGCTAGTTGTGTATGACAAGGTTGAAGTGGAAGGATATATTGATCAAGATTATAGTCTTCGAGTTAACATCACGGATAGTGCGTTGGTGGAAAAGACAGTCTGGTTAACACCATTACCGAAACTCACCCGAACAATAGAGAGTGTTGATTTCGATCTGCCCGCTGAAATAATCCTGTCTTCTGATGGTATGTTCGCATATGTTACCAACACACAAGGTAACAGCGTTACAAAGATACGTACCGATACAGATAAAGTGGTGATGGCGTTCGATTTATCCAGCGACGGTTTTGAACCGATTGGGCTTGATCTTAATCCTATTACTGGTGAGATATACGTGGTCAACAGCATTTTTGAACCGGAGTGGATAGTTCGTGCACGTGCTGATGACATGGTACCTGATACCGTTTCGATTATCGATCCTAGCTTTAGTCGGTCAAAGAAAATAGTGGTTGGCAAACGTCCCGTTGACGTTGCTGTTGATCCTATACGAAATACTCTTTATGTTGCTAATAGCGTATCTGGTACTGTTTCTATGATTGATTTAACGAACCAGAAAACCATCACTGAAATTGCAGTCGAGGGAGTGCCAAACCGTCTGGCACTTGTCAGAACCTACCTTTACTTTACCACTGATCGTGGTGTTGCTGTCATTGATACGGAACTTGGGCAAGTAACTAGTACGATCCAAAATATTGGTCACCAACCGGTAGATCTTATTTCGGATGGCGAGCAGTACCTGTACGTCATTAACAATTCAAGTAACAACATCAGTATCATCGATACAGTAACGCAAACTGTAATTAAAACTCTCTCAGTTGGCCTGCGCCCAGTTCGGGCAACTATAAGCAAATCTGGATTGCTTTATGTTGTCAATCAAGGGCATCGGGATATTTCAATAATTTCCCGAACTGATCAGGGGTGGCGAGTGATCGAAGAAACTATACCGATTAACTCTAACTCTCACGGGGTTGCCGTTCTACCGGATGATAGCAAGGTCTACTTAGTTCGGTCGCGCAATTCAGTTATTGATGTTCTCGGTTTTGATAATTTTTAATATATTGGTATCTTTAATGGATTAGGAAAAACGACGGATGAATATTCTGCCAGATATTCGTACGGTTCTGTTCAGAAATATGTCTCGATTCATATTTATTGTGATCTTAACCTGCGGGACTTCCATGATTTTGACACAGTCTAGCTATGCGTATGTTGAAACGCTAAAAGGAGATGCCCAATCTGTTAGTAACTATATCCAACTTACCTCGCTGGATTATGGATTAAGCGGACAGCTTGAATTTAGAAGATTGAGATTAGGGGAATGGTGGAAAATAGAGGGAGAGTTTTGGGTTGGTGGTGGTCGAGGAGGACAAGCGCTTTATATTTATGTCTGGTCGCGAGGGACACCGACTTCAGAGGATGAGGCCAAACGTCAATACTCGATTAATTACAATGAGTATACGAATGCAATTCACTTAAAATACGATGGTGAAGACCTAATTACTCCTGTGAAGGAGCTGGGCATGGCAAGTGCGAGCTGGCGCAACTTCCAAGTTGAATTCCGGCACGGATTCTTTTACATTTACTTAGATCGTGCACTCAAGGTTTCTTATCTGGATCCGAAGTATAAAAGCCGAATGGCAAACATAAGATCAGGAATCGGAGCACGAACAGGCGGCATTCATAATGAACACCGAGTTCGGTTGGTAACTTGGACAATTGATGGGCAAATTGAAGAACCATCTTTGGATAATGCTAATGTTCCTCCAATTATTACCAATGCTCGAGTTCAACAGGTTCCGAATACGACGCTTGTTGAAATTTTATATGATCTTGAGGACTTGGATGGTGATTTGGTGACCATCGCTATTGATATATCATCGGATGGTGGTGAAACCTTCAATGTGCCAGCGGAGAGTTTTAGTGGTGATGTTGGACTGAATATATTAAGTGGTTTTGATAAACGCATAATTTGGTATGCTGGTATTGATATACCTCATGTGCTTGGTGTTGATTATGTGGCAAAAATCACTGGAGATGATGGTTTTGATATTGAAAAGGAAGAGGAGGTATTGGAAGAGGAACCTATAGGTGAGGAAGGCTTAACCAGACCTCCGACGGACTTAACCAGACCTCCGACGGACTTAACCGGACCTCCGACGGAAGAAAAGCCAATTAGCTACGAGATTCGAGGGGATCAGGAAATTGTCTGGTTAAAAGATGGATCTGTAATGCGTTTTGTCCGTGGTGGAGAGTTTGACATGGGATCAAATCAGAGTCCGGAAGAGTTCCCGACCCATCCAGTTTCGGTGAGTTCGTTCTACATGGATGTGAATGAAATTACTGTGGGCCAGTACAAGCTGTTCATAGAGGAAACCGATTATAAACCGCCGAACTGGAAGGATGTAGCGATTTATTCACACACGGACGATCATCCAATGATAGAGGTTAATTGGTACGATGCTATGTCGTATGCTGAGTGGTCAGATAAGCGTTTGCCAACGGAAGCTGAGTGGGAGTATGCCGCACGCGGTGGCCTGATCCACAATACCTATGTATGGGGGAACGAAGGGCCTGATTTGGAAGAAGCAAACTATGGTAACACAATCAAACAAACAACAGTGGGTGGAGCGTACGAACCGAATGGATATGGTTTGCACGATATGTCTGGGAATGTCTGGGAATGGTGTCTCGATGAGTTTCAAGGCGATTTCTATGCCAAGAGTGATCGGGTTAATCCATTGGCAGGTGAACTTCTGTTAGAAGAGATACTGTCTAACTATAAGCTGATCGGTACGGAAAGAGTCAGCCGTGGAGGTAGCTTCGAAACATTCCCGGCTTTTATACGTGTCAGTTTTCGAGATTCTAGGCCGCCAAGCTGGAAATATAATCGCGTCGGTTTTCGCTGCATTATACCGATTGGTCGTTAAAAATCGCATTAATTGCTTCTCACATTTTCTCAGGACATAAAGAGTTACCATTCATCTCGTGCACCCATTACTCGCAGAGACTTATGTTTGATCGAGAGGATCAGTGCTATAACTGCCGAAGCACTTAAACGTGGATCTGCGTGGTAGTCCTGAGCATTTGGATCACGATTCGGTTGAAAGTAGAAGGTACCATTTGGGCAATGGGCCAAATTGAAGTACCAGACGTAATTGTTCATGGGGCTGCGGAAGGAAGCTTTATCAACTGTAGCACCCAATGCCGTCCACCCCATACCAAGGATGGCTGATCCGTGTGTGTCAGGAAAGGTCTTGTAATTGGTAGCAATACACTTGGCAGCTTTGAATGCATAGTTCTGAAACCCTTTTCCGCCCAGCGAACTCACAGCATGTGCTACGCCCGAACTGCCGGACCTCCCCATATCGGCGTACTTGTTGTTGCCGGCGTTGTTGTCGTTGTACCAGACCGTAGCCGATGTTACTGGTACCTTTGACCAAGAACTCATGGGCCGCCATGTACCGTTTTTGATCGATGTCGAGTCCACACTCGGCTATGAGCGACCAAGCCGCCATCGCCTGAGCAGTGATCATGCAGATTGGTCCGTAACCATTGCCTCCTTCCCGGCCGGCGGGTCGGTGTCCCCAGCCATCGGTTGATTTTACTTCCAACAGTCGTAGCCAGCATAGTCAATCTGGTCGTTGGTGTTATCGGCAAAATAGTACATTGCTTTCTTGACTGCCTGTTTGTGCTTCTGTTTCCCACTAGCGAGCAAGGCCAGTGCTGCGATCGCGTTGAGGTGAGGGCGATTGTGCCAAGATCCATCGTCTCGCTGTCGCTTTTTCAAGTAGGCGTAAAGCTCATCCAAAATTTTGTCGGTTTTTTGGCAATTAAACGGATAGGTTTGGGAAAACCTACCGTACTTGGTTGGTAGCTTCAACTCAATTTGTTGCTTTTCCTGTCCACGAATGATCTGGAGTGTTAATTTCCCGTTCAGTCTGGAACCTTGGCTTTCATCCAGAGCATTGCCTAAGTCCATCATCGGACCCTCGTAGCCGAATTTTTCCATACCATAACCAAACTGGTGCGGAGTGGTGAACGGCTTGCCATTGGCTCCGACGATTTTATCGCCGATCTGGAGCTCTCCATAGGCAGGCGTATCTTTGAAAACGTAGGTCACTTCCATCACTGTTGGCGCCAGTGGCATCATCTTTCCCCTCGCACCAGTGATGCCGAGGTTAATGAACCAACCACCTGTTTGTGAATCAGGCCCAACCTTGGTTTCTTCCCCATAGTTACCACCGTTCCTCAGCAGCGCCCAAGTCGGCATGCTCATGCCGATCACGAGCCCTATTACAACATACCATTTCCACATAGATTTATTCATAATAATTTCCTTTCCAATGCTTGGCACCATGGTGCTTTGTGCCCAGCGGTCACCACTGCAGAGGTCACAATGTATCCTATTATTTTGGTGTCAGTGTAGATATCTGTAGCCACCAAGCCGCAATCCGGTGAATCAAATGAGATTACGATTTTGTGTCTTTATCTAATTAAAACCCGGTAGCAATTTGGAACTTGCGGTTATTAGCATGATAGGGATGAGAGTGCTATTTTGTCTCCATTTCTTGGTCTTCTCATGTTTGCCGACTGACTCTCGACTTGTGCTACACTTAAATACAATGTTTGCACTTAAATTTCGACTGTAATACAATTAGCTCAGTCTGTCTATTACCTAAATTACTAATTCAAAAGTTTCTCGAACTGAACCAACAGGAAGTCTTTCAATATCTAGTACATCCTCAATTGAGATTTAAAGTGCAATTCTTCTCGTAACTTAGTGTCCGTTACGATCTGCCCTCTTTTCTGACTTGTTTCTAGTTTGCACACATCAACCGCTATGCTTATCCATAAAAAAACAGAATCCTTTACTCTCAAACTGCCAAACAGTAAATGGAGGTTGATACCTTGTGCTAAAGCGAAGAAGTTGGATCGATAATTTTTTGAACACATTATAAATTGTATCATACATGGGGAATGAGCAGATGTAATCTCACCGCAATGAGTTCAAGACTTAGAGTAGCCTTCGCGTTCCACTTGCAGGAAGATGAAATTCTTGTTTGAGCCTCAACACACACTTGATAAGCAATATTTGGATAAACTACAGACAATACTAGTTGTTTGAATTCGGCACCTAATCTTTGTTTGCCTTCTAGTTTTGGTTTTGATATTCATCATCATTGCCCCTAAGTGTTTATGGCTGTTTACCATTAAGCATCTTGAGATCTCTTTAACATCAATTTTTCATTTTACTTTTCTGTAACTAACCGATTTTAGGTATATTAGTCGATACGCTGATGTGTTAAAAGCTTCTAACTGCTTAGGTGATTCGTTGCTAAATTAATGTTATTATTGTGAAATATATAATTTTAATCTGCTATCTGTATTTGGTGAGTGATTGAATTGAGTAAGAGAATAGGAGTTTTAACAGGAGGTGGCGATACCCCTGCGTTGAATGCTACATTGAAGGGAATAGCCCTCGAATGCGAGGAACTTGGATTTGAATTAATTGGACTTATGCAAGGCTGGGCAGGTGTTTTAAAACAGGGATTATACTGTCATTTAGTCCCCGGGATGATTGATGAGAATCGGGGTGGAACGATCCTGCAGAGTTCACGAACAAATCTTAGGGCCTCAGGTCAGATTGGAGAAGCAATTGAGAACCTGAAGAAACTGGAAATCGATGCACTTATTCCGATTGGTGGTGACGATACGCTGAGTGTTGGATCTGAACTCTCAAATGATTTTGCCACTACCTTCGTAACGAAGACAATCGATAACGATGTTGGCAGCAATGCCCCTGAAGGTGGCTCTGTAGATTATTTGCAACTTGTCAATTATTTCTGTCCTGGTTTCCCTAGTGCCGCTAACCGGATTGCCGAATATGTTCGCGATATTCGCACAACGGCTTATTCGCACAACCGGATTATTTTTGTCGAAGCAATGGGCCGTTATGCTGGCTGGCTTACGTTAGCCTCCGCTTATGGTCATCCTGATCTGATTCTGGTACCTGAAATTAAATATGAACCTGATAACTTAGCTGCCTGTATTGAAAAAAAGTACCGTCAAGTTGGCAATCTCGTAGTGGTTGTCTCGGAAGGAATTACAGGAGAGGATGGTAAACTGCTAACGGAGTCGGAGGAACTTGATAGCTTTGGTCATGCTCGACCAGGGGGGTGCTCAGAGCTTATTGCCCAAGACATGAAGGAACGCCTGCCAAGTATTTCTTCGTCCAACTTACGCCATCAGGTGCTGGCGTACATGCAGCGGTGCGGAAATCCAATACCCATCGATCGGGATACCGCGATTCAAGCTGGCAGATTAGCGGTTCAGGCAATAAAGAATGATAAAATTAATCACGTTGCAACTATAATGCGTACTGAAAACGGAATTGAGCCGCAATTACTTCATTTGGAGCGAGTACTCAAACGTGACGAGGATGGGCGCGTCATCCGTAGGAGTCTTGACTTGCGTTTCTACAATGCTGAAAGCTTCAGAATCTCAGAGGCAGGAATTGAATACTTCCGTCCGATATTCGGAAATCTGCCTGAATCGTTTCAGTATCCCGACTTAAATATCCAGTATATTTAGTTAGTGTTAATTGTTAAGTAGCATCAATATGATGGATCTAGGAACGCTGAAGCAAGACATTCTTTTCTCCGCGAAACTTAGAGGCCTCGACTTCCATTTTAATTCAACTTGGGGCTTATTTTCGCCTAGATCTGTTGATGGTGGCACACACCTTTTGGTAAACCAGATTGAAATCAATGAGGGAGATACATGTCTTGATATGGGATGCGGTTACGGGGTTGTTGGTATAGTGATGGCTGGGTTGTCGAAAACAGGGAGTGTCTATATGGTTGACAAAGATTTTGTGGCTGTCAAGTACTCAGAAGTGAATGTAAAACGGAACCATGCGGCAAATTGCAAAGTAATCATGAGCAACGTCTTCAGTCATGTTCCTCAACTGCGGTTTGATGTGATTGCATCAAATCTGCCTGCGAACGTGGGGAAGGAACTCCTTAAGATCATACTCCTTGAATCGAAAGGTCATCTCAAACCAAGTGGGAAACTGTATGTCGTGACAATCTCTGGTCTTCGAGAATACATCAAACGACAATTTAGCGAAATCTTTGGGAACTACCGAAAGGTAAAACAGGGGAAAAACCATACAGTTGCGCTAGCAGTACGGTGAAGTACTGTTATGGTGTGAGTGATTCATTTTATAGATGTTTGTCAAAACCGACGTAGATACAGGTAAATTCCGTGTGTGAGGCTGACAATTCCCCAAGCAATAGCGGCGGCGATTAAAACAAGCGGGAAGGAAATAGTGGATGTTGGACTTTCTGATGTGCCGTCCAAGGTCGATAACTTGATCTGGTGTCCCAACAACTGACGGACAATTTCGTGATCTGTTAGGGGTGAAGAGTAGACCAAGCTGAAAATTGCAATTCCAATTATGACCCAAAAGATTCCCCGGAAAATCTGCCGACTACTGTTAATCCTATCTATTTTTAATTGTCCAGCCAAATTATGATCGACGTACTGTTCTAGATCAACAGGATCAATCTCTGGAAAGTTTCTAGTGAGCTGATCTATTATCCCATCTTTTCTTTTCTTTTCCTTGATAGAGTCAGTAAGTTGTTGATTTAAGCTATCATATGCCTGTATCATTTCTTTTTGCTTAGATTCATTTTCGCTCATACGCTCAAACCCTGTTGGTCATCAAATCGCGAATCAGTATACCATATCCCAATACCTATTGTAAAATGCCAATTCTGGAACGGTAGTATGAGTTTTAGAACCACTCTAATTATCGTCACTATTTTTTTATTTCTGGTTGTATTATATTTTTTTATCCCGAAGGATAATCAAGAAGAGGATCAGAATGTCGTCGAAAAAATTGGTCAGTTTTACGGCCTTAACAGACAGCTAATTCAAAAAATTCAGGTAACCTTCTCTCATCCAAAATACTTTGATCAAGAAGCCTCCCAAAAATTGGTTCACCAATCCTATACTTTAGTGAGATCCAATAAAAATAATTGGCGATTAACCAATCCTATCATTACTGATGCCGACATACAAAAAGTTAATCAACTTCTCTCAGATCTACTGGAAAAGCGTATTAAACGCCGAATAGAAGTTGCAAGTCTTTTTGAGTATGGACTTGATGATCCAACTGTTAAAATATCCTTGTTAACACAGGATGGATCAACTAAGACTTTTCTAATTGGCAAAAAAACGGTAAACTATTCTATCTATGCTAAAGAGCAATTGGATTCGACAATTATGCTGATTGAATCCAGTATCATCGAGGATTACGCAAAATCACCGAATGACTTGCGTGACTTAACGGATCGTAACAAATCTCGGTTGAAAGACAACAGAAAAAGAGTCTTTGATTTTCAGCGTGCTGAAACAACACAGATTGATATTTTGTCGACGGATTTAAAAATAATGCTGCGAAAGCAACCCGATGGAGTTTGGCAGATAATAGAGCCGGGTGAGTCGATTGCCGATCAGCAGATGGTTGACGATTTACTTTTTTTTGCCGATGCATTGAAGGGGACGGTAGTACAGGTCTTTAAAGGCTTTCCTGAAACTGAAATTCGTATCAGATTTCATACAAAGGAAATTGATCCAGCTGTTTTGATATTGCGCCAAACAAAGGACAATAACGTTTACGCCAAAACCAGAGATAAAGAAACTGTGTTTCAGGTTGATGACCATCTTTTTAAGTTGATTGAACAAATTAGGTAAGTGAAAATGTACGAGAAATTCGCGAATGTCAAACTAAAAACTGGCCAATCAATGGAGGTTGGTGTTGTACTCGCCCCAGATGCTGAATACGCTGATGAGGTGAAAAAATTTCTAGGCCACAAACCAGAAACGTACAGGAGGCATATTGATTTGTGTGTCTATGAAGTTCTGGGTCTACTGGAAACTCGATTCTATGTTGGCAGGATTGACGGTCATATTATCTCAAATATCATGATTACCGAATATGATGGCATTGGAACACTGGGTCATGTATTTACCCTTCCAGATCAGCGTCGAAAAGGTGCCTGCAAAGCTATCATGAAATACCAGATGGATGATTTTCGGAGTCGGGATGGAAAGGCTCTATATCTTGGGACTGGATATGATTCGCACCCATATCATATCTACAAAAGTTTCGGCTTTGATAGTGTATATGATGAATCGGGTTTCATGTATTACTTCGCTATGGAGGATTTCGATGTTAACTATTTTGCGGATGTAGATGTTCATGTCAAAGATGATATTGAATGGCATGATTGGGCGAAAATCACAGCGCTTACTGGAATTACGAATGGTGACCAGATTCGTAATATTGCTCTTGGAATATATGGGCCATCCAACTTTGAAGGTGGATTTCTGCATTTTAAGCAGGAACTCGAAAACGGAACCAATTATCGTGCGGCGAAGCTTCTGCAGACCACCTCTGGTGCTGTCGTAGCTATGGCTACATTAAAACAAGATGAAGATACGATATTATTGGATATTTTTGCCCATCCGCTTTTTTGGACTCAGTCGGAAATGCTGTTGGACTCTCTGGAGATGCCATCTTCGGAAATTCGATGTTATGTCGAGACAACTTCAGAGGGGAAAGTGGAATTGCTTAGAAAATTTGGCTTTCATTGTAAGGATGTCCAACGAGATAATGATCATGGTTTAGATGTGGCTGTTTACGTCGCTAACACTGGTTAGAGCATAGTCTAATGATATTAGTCGTAACAAATTGAGGAGTTGTTATGTCAGATTCTCTCTTGGGCATACCGAGGTCAGAATATCCGCGTCCTGATTTTCAGCGTGGAACCAGTCAGGGTATTGATTGGGTTAATCTAAACGGTACATGGGAGTTCGTTTTTGATCCCGATGACATAGGGAAACAGGAGTGTTGGTATCTTCCTGAGTTCGAAGGGTGCGTAGATCAGATACGTGTTCCTTATCCTTGGGAAAGTCTTGCTGCATGGAACCAATCCGATCAAGCAACAAGCGCAAACTATCTCAGCACGAAAGCCTACTTGAATCCGGATAACGTAACTTGCAGTGGTCTGGAAAGAGGCGGTAATTATCGTGATCAACCTAGACATACGATTGGATGGTATCGCCGTCAAGTATCAATTCCTGATCATTGGCATGGACAGCGTGTCATTCTGAAATTTGGAGCCTCCGATTGGTACACTATGGTTTGGGTAAATGGCACGTTCGTTGGTGAACACCAAAATGGGTATCTACCGTTTGAATTTGACATTACCGAGAGTTTGGTTGATGGTGAATCCTCTTGCGTTGCGGTACGCGTATTCGATCCGCAAGATCACTCTCAACAACCAGTTGGTAAGCAATATGGATGGTACACACGAACGAGCGGAATTTGGCAGACCGTTTATCTGGAGCCGCGATCAGAAACCTACATCGAAAGTTTCAGGATCTATCCGGATATCGATGCTGCTGAAGCAAAAGTTGATATCCAAATTGGTGGTACAGATCTTAATGATCTTAGCCTGCGCCTTGACACAGATGCCTCGCTAGAGAAAGCGGATATTAAAATGTCCGGTGATCACGCGGAGTGCATGATAGAAATCCAAAAATCCAAACTTCAGCTCTGGGATGTGGATAGTCCGTATCTCTATGATCTTGATATTCAATTGATCAAGGATAATGATGTGATTGATCATGTGTCAACTTATTTTGGCATGCGAAAAATTTCACGCCAAGTGTTACCAGGGACTGATTATGAGTATATCTATTTGAACAACCGACCTATATATTTGCTGGGTGCCTTAAACCAATCTTTCAGCACTGAAGGGGTCTACACATTTTTGGATGATGATCAAATTCGGACTGACATCACGCGTGCAAAAGAATTCGGCTTTAATTTTTTACGCCTGCATATCAAGATCGATGAACCACGGCTCTATTATTGGGCAGATCGGCTTGGCATGCTATTTATGTGTGACATACCGAACCTTGGATATGATGGATATAGCGATATAGGAAGACAGCGTTGGGAACAGACCCTTCGTGGGACTGTTGACCGTGACTTTAACCATCCTTCAATCATTGCTTGGTGCAACTTTAACGAAACGTGGGGACTTGGCGGTAACGATTATAAACAGATGCCGGATCGGCAGGAGTGGGTTCGGGAAATGTATCATCTTACCAAGCGATTGGATTCAACCCGCTTGGTGGAAGATAACTCACCCTGTCTATATGATCACGTTGAAACTGATATCAATTCTTGGCATTTCTATATCAATGACTATCAGAAAGCACGTGAGCATATTGCAAATGTGGTTAAGGAAACCTATCCTGGTTCGGAATTTAATTACACTGGCGACAATGAGCAGACAAATGCGCCAATGATGAACAGTGAATATGGTGGAATTAGTGCGGGAGCTGGTGATAAAGATATTTCATGGTGTTTTAAATATCTGACCAATGAGCTTCGGCTACATCAGAAAATTTGTGGTTATATTTATACCGAACTTCAAGATATAGAGTGGGAACACAATGGATTCATGAACTATGATCGGACAGTCAAGGAATTTGGCTACGATTATACTATGATTAATACACTTGATTTTATTGCGATTGATCATCATCCAGGTTTGAGTTTCGCACCTGGCGGTCAGTTGGAAGCAGACATTTACTCGAGTCATTTTTCTGATAAGAAAATTGAACAAGCAACATTGGGTTGGCGGTTGGATGGCATTGATCAACTCGGTTCTGATCTGATGAATTTGGTTAGTGGAAGTGTACCGGTTCCATTCGCGCAATACAAGGTCGAAAAGGTGCATCAATTGTCAATTAGCTTGCCAAATCAACCGGTTATTGGAACGCTTCATGTTTGGGTTACGGATCAAAATCAATCTATCGTTGCCAGAAACTTTATCAATGTCGAAATTTTTAAAGAACCGCTATTTATTGAATATCCCAGTGAAAATACTGCCATTATACGCTTGGATATTGGAGATTCACCAGTAGCGGAATTCGCAGGAAGTGGTAAGTTGGAGTACACAGTTGACTTGCCGGACAGCATAAAACCAGAATCGATTAATCACCTTGAGGTTATATTTGAGGCCTCGTCGTACGTCGAAGGGGCACCCCAAACTGATTGGGAAAAGCATCCATCAGATCTCAGGATATCGATCAACGGCATTGAGCTGAAAGCGATCACGCTACCGAGTTCGCCGGCCGACACACGCGGCGCACTATCGTATATTAACGGAATTCCAGGTAAATACGGTTTTCTCACCGAGATTAAAGTTGGTGGTAAGTTGCTGAATCATCTCAAAAATAGTTTATCAAGTAATAAGCTCACTGTCAGTTATGAAGTCGATCCAGAAGCAGAAAATCCGGGCGGGTTGACAATCTATGGATTGCGTGCTGGACGTTACCCACTGAATCCGCATATTATTATTTCTTATTGAATCAAATTTCATGGGACAAAGATTGAGCTTGTGTCTGGTTGGAGTTGATATTGGTGGAACCAAACTGGCAACTGTTGTCGCGGATGCCAATGGCCAAATCCTGAATAAAGTGCGCCAACCAACTGAATCTCATAGAGGATTTGAACACGCCATAAAACTGATAGTCGATATGATTGATCAGTTGCTCCATCTGGAACAGTTCACTCGTGATCAGATATCGGCAATCGGTATTAGCTGCGGAGGACCTCTTGATACCAAAACGGGTGTCGTTTACTCTCCTCCGAATTTACCTGATTGGGATGCTATTCCTCTAGCTGATATTGTGGAGTCCGAATTTAAGATTCGACCGGTAATTGAAAACGACGCTAATGCAGGTGCGCTTGCTGAATGGCGTTTCGGTGCTGGACGTGGTTATAATCATGTTGTCTTTATGACCATGAGCACCGGAATCGGTGCGGGAATTGTTGTTGATGGCCGTATTCTTCACGGAGCATCTGATTGTGCTGGGGAAGTAGGGCATCAGGTGTTGATTCCCAATGGACCTGTTTGTGGGTGCGGAAACCGAGGGTGTCTTGAAGCAATCTGTTCCGGACCGGCAATCGCACAACGCGCCCAAGAGAAAGTACGTAAAAACCCCCACACCAAAATATTGGATCTAGTTGATGATAATATCGAGGCTATTCGATCTGAAGAAGTACTGGAAGCGGCAAAATCAGCGGATCCATTGGCACTTGATTTAATCCATGAGATTAGCTTCTATATGGGCTGGGGGATCGCCAATCTGGTGAATATTATCAATCCCGACATCGTCTTAATCGGCACGATAGCAGTTGCAGCTGGCGATTTGCTACTTGATCCAATCCGCCGAACAGTTCTGGAAATGTCGATGCAGCGTCCGGGGGAAATTGTGAAAATTATGCCCGCTCAGCTTGGACAACAAATTGGCGATTTAGCGGCTATTTCACTCGTCGTTTAAGTCATACATTTAGAAAAATTGAAGGACATTATTATGGAACGAATCCAAAAGTACCTTTCGCATCTGCAAAATGTTTTAGATCTGCTTTCACTTAGGGATGTGCGTGAGGTTATTGACATGGTGATGTCAGCTTACGAAAACGACAAGCAGATTTTCGCTATTGGCAACGGTGGCAGTGCTTCAACCGCTTCCCACATCGGATGTGATCTGGGCAAAGGAACCATCAGCGTTCCTGGAGGAGGGAGTGTTCCTGCACGAAAGCGATTTCGGGCAATCAGTTTAACCGATAATGTAGCGACTATGACGGCATGGTCGAACGATACCTCGTATGATGATATCTTCGTGGAACAACTCAAAAACCTGGTAAATCCAGGGGATCTGATAATAGGCATTAGTGTAAGCGGGAACTCGGGAAATGTGGTTCGGGCAATGCAGTATGCCAAGGCCGTTGGTTGCCATGTAATTGCTTGGACCGGTATTGGTGGAGGAAAGATGGGTGAGATTAGTGATTTGAGTGTGATTGTGGAAAGTGATCAGTACGGTCCGGTTGAGGACGTTCACTTGATTCTGAATCACATTTTGCATGCTTGGATTAGTGAGGAGTTGGCATCCCGAAATGCTTGACAGTAATTTAGTCCAACGATATAATACCTTCATAATTCCTGTGATCTCCAAGAGGTAGTGGTCATGAAATGGAAGCCTTATCCAGTCTTGATTCTTACCCAGATTTTCTTGTCACTTATAGTATTTGCTGCTTTTGCCGATGATATGCTTGTTTACCAGATTGACATTCGTAATGAAATTGGGAACGGCTTACGTGTTTACATTGAAAAAGGGATCAAACAGGCTGAACTCAATCAAGCCAATGCCATTATCTTCGACGTACATACGCCTGGCGGCGCTCTAAACGCCGCACGGGACATTATCGATGTTATTCAACGGTCGGAAATACCTACCATTGCCTTTGTCAATACCGAAGCGATTTCTGCTGGCGCGATGATATCCTTGGCATGCGATCAAATTGTTATTCGGAGCGGAGGAACAATTGGTGATGCCGCGCCGGTTTCAATTCAAGGTCAAGAGATTGGGGAAAAAGCCGTTTCCTACGTCCGGGGTAAAATTAGCGCGACTGCCGAACGCCAAGGACGGAATCCCGATCTGGCAGCTGCCATGGTAGACAAAAAACTTGTACTCGTTAAGTATGAAAATGGTGATATCGTCACGCTACGTCCAGATGAATACGAAAAAGAACGGGAAAGAGAAAAGCAAATGGAAGTTATTGCAGCCGAAGGAGAACTGTTAACACTAACAGCTGAACAATCACTTGAATATAATCTGGCAGAGGCAATTGCCGAGGATCGTGAAGAGATTCTGAAGCTGTATTCGATCGTTGAAGTTAATGGTGAATTAATGGTTTTAACGCAGAAAGCTATCATGTTAATACGAGACGAATTGGAAGGGGAGAAAGTCACAGTAACATCGTTAGCTGATGCAGAGATTAAAAGAGTTGCTCCATCTTTTGCTGATAAGATTGTAATCTTTTTCACAAATCCGATTGTCAGTTCTCTACTGCTTTCGTTGGGTATGCTTGGGCTCTTTATTGAAATTCGATCCCCGGGTTTTGGACTGCCCGGATTGGTTGGTGTGGTATGCCTTGGTCTTTTCTTCGGTGGTCATATGCTGAGTCAAGTTGAAGCTCAATATGCTTTGCTTGCTTTTGTTCTGGGTATCAGCCTGTTGATGATAGAAGCATTTGTGATTCCGGGATTTGGTGTGGCAGGCATCGCTGGCATCGGACTCATTATCTACAGTGTATTCTTTATTTTTGAAAACGCATATCAAACCGAACAGGCCATCTTTTTTCTCGGTGTTTCTGTACTAATTACGACTGCGCTTTTGGTTGCTGCTATCTATTTCCTGCCTAACACTCAAGCATGGCAACATCTTGTTTTGCAAACGGAAATAGGATCGGATAGAGGGTTTCACTCTGCAGCTAAAGAGGATTATTCAGAATATCTGGGTCAGACTGGTGTTGCACTCACTGCGCTTAGGCCGGCTGGTGCTGCCATGATCGGAAACAAACGACTTGATGTTGTTAGTGTTGGCGATTTCATCGATGCTGACATGTCGGTTCAAATTGTTGGTGTTGAAGGTTCGAAGGTTGTTGTTGAAGAAAATCGTCAAGACACAGGTTAGCTTCTGGAAGAAATCAGGATGAAGTGGCTGACAAGTTTTCTAGTCGCCTCCGGTGTTTTTCTTTTACTTTTTGAATTGGTGATCGTTGGATCTTCTGATTTCAGTGTTGCAGGGGTGTCCGGTGCTTTGCTGATAATAATCGGGCTTGGTACTATCATGTTGAAACACTTGGTTTTGCGTACAGAGATAGGATCGGACAAAGGTTATCATTCTGCGGCCAAGGAGAATTATTCAGAATATCTGGGTCAGACTGGTGTTGCACTTACTGTGCTTAGGCCGGCTGGTGCTGCCATGGTCGGCAATAAGCGGCTTGATGTTGTCAGTGTTGGCGATTTCATTGATGCCGATGTGTCAATTCAAGTTATTGGCGTTGAAGGTTCAAAGATCATGGTTGAAAAAAAACGCCGACAGACAAACTAACTTCTTCAAAGCACTTAGGGTAAAATTGCTGATAAGCTTTCTAAGTTCTTCTGATATTTTCTGTCTTTGCCGTTACAGGGTTTTCTGATTTTATTTGACAGTTGTATTTGTTGTGATTAGTCAGCGTTACATTATTTTAGGAGTCCTTTTTCGGCGTTTCTCGTTTTTGTGCAGAAATCCAGCGTGGTTTGTCAGGAATCTTGTGCGGTTCAATGCTTAAATGAGATTTATAATTCTAAAAATAATGATAACCTTATACGATTTAATCTGTCGTATTATTATTTGGTGATTAAAAACATAGTATTGGAGGATTAAATGGCGGATTCTATTTCGACTTTAATCGTTGTAATTGCTATTTCAGGTGTTGTTTTTCTTCTGGTCCTCATTTGGTTAATACCGGTGGGATTGTGGATTGCAGCGCTTGCAGCCGGCGTTAGGCTACGGATTTTTGGCGATCTAGTTGGAATGCGGTTGCGGAAGGTTAGTCCGGTAGTTGTTGTTAATGCGCTTATCAGTTCGACAAAGGCCGGGATTAGTTTGAAGGTTGCTGATTTAGAGGCGCATTATCTAGCGCGAGGCAACGTTGAACGGGTTGTAAACGCGCTGATCGCGGCAGATAAAGCCGGCATAGAACTTGGTTTTCAGCAAGCAACGGCAATTGATCTAGCCGGCCGTGATGTCTTTGATGCCGTTCAGGTCAGTGTAAATCCGCGTGTCATTACCACACCTGAGATCTCAGCAGTTGCTATTGATGGAGTGCAATTGGTTGCTGTTTCGCGTGTAACTGTCCGTGCCAATATTCAGCGCTTAGTAGGTGGTGCTGGGGAAGAAACTATTATTGCCAGAGTTGGTGAAGGTATCGTCAGTGCTATTGGATCAGCGGAAACCTATGAAGACGTTCTTGAAAATCCTGATATCATTTCGCGAACAGTTCTTGATCGGGGCCTTGATTCCGGAACGGCTTACGATATTTTATCGATTGATATTGCTGATATCAACGTTGGACGGAATATCGGTGCGGAACTTAGAGCCGAACAAGCGGAAGCAGATAAACTGATTGCTAAAGCAAAGGCTGAAGAGCGTCGCGCAATGGCCGTAGCACGTAAACAGGAAATGACCGCCAAAGTTCAAGAGATGCGAGCAAAAGTAGTTGAAGCAGAAGCAAAGGTACCGCGCGCTCTTGCTAACGCGTTCCGTTCAGGCAACCTCAACGCTTAATAGGACGAATTGAAAGGAACTATCAGAATGTCGTTATTCCCAACTGTTTTAGCTATTTTAATTGTTCTGTTTTTTGTGATTATTTTCACTCTTGTGCCAATTGGTTTGTGGATTAGCGCAATTTCTGCCGGAGTACGGGTGCGTAT
>JYMV01039521.1_pt1 | contig 146065 bp, 113 predicted proteins | sample 338911 | NCBI WGS metagenome assembly JYMV01 (sample SAMN03354496, study PRJNA234377) | hydrothermal vent metagenome | biome: Deep sea; feature: Hydrothermal plumes at the Eastern Lau Spreading Center, Western Pacific Ocean; material: Seawater | place: Tonga | collected 2009 | depth 2000 m m
TACCCGTTAGCAATAGCGCCTGACACGGTGGTAAGCGGACTAGATGAATTAGTCTCCCAATTACCCGATGCCAAATAAGCGTTAGGGTTGATGGTATCTAGGTGCACATAAAAGCACAGCTTATCGGTTGGCACGGGTAAACATAATTATTAGGTTAAACGCCTGGGCCATAAAAGGTCATGCAAACCAATATTTCGAGCTAGGCACTGAGCTACGCTGTTGCCGTGCCTGCTCTTTTCATATCGATGTGAGGAATATCGTCTTCCAAGTACATAGTCGAGGTGGCTTCAAACCCAAAACCTTCATAAAACCGTTTTAAATACTCTTGCGCGCCAATTTCAATATCACAGCCTGGCCATAACGCCTCACAATGATCAATGGCTTCACGCATAAGTGCTCTGCCCGCCCCTTTACCTCTGAACGCTTCGCTGGTAGCTACTCGACCGATACTCACCGATGGATAACTAACCCCTTCGCCAAGTAATCGTGCACACGCTACCAATTTGTTATCTTGAAACCCCATTAAATGATGAGTTTTTGGATGGCGGTCTTTTTCGTCAAGCTCCGGATAGGCACAGTTTTGCTCAACGACAAAAACATCGACACGCAGCTTGAGCAAGTCGAAGAGTTGATGATTAGTCAGTTCATTAAATGTAAGTGATTGCCAGGAAACCATGTTGCCTCGATGATTTTTTATTATTAACGTTTGAGTAGCGCCTTTAACAGATCCTGTTAAAGTTATAGATGTCAAAATACAAATTTTAAGATGCCAATTTTAAAATGCTAACTTTAAAATCTCTGCGACGATAACGATTGGTTTAGTGTAACGCAACCCATTTTACTCACAACTTATGCTGCAGCCTGAGCACCACACGCGTAGGTCAAGATACTCTGGATTATTCAGGCTCTAGGGTTAAGATACTCGTTGTTCGCCAACCCTGCCTTGACATAGTCAATGAACATTTTAACCTTAGTAAGGTTCTTACGCCCTTCAACACTTACCACCTGTATAGGCAACTTTTTGTCTTCCACATCTTCTAACAAACTTACCAAATCACCACTTCTAAGTGCTTCTGCAACCTGATAGGACATCAATCGAACAATCCCAACGCCTGCAATGGCGGCGTTAATAGCCGTTCTGTTTTGGTTGGATTGAAAACGAGGTGTGAGCTTAATGGCAATAGGTCTACCGTTTTTGTGATACGTCCATACCGCTGGCTCGTTAAAGCGCGTCGGATAAAGCACACTATGCCGTTTTAAATCTTCTGGCTTTTTTATGGCCGGGCTACTCGCCAAGTAGCTAGGCGCCGCACAGGTTACACGCCGTACGTATCCTACCGTTACACCATAAAGCGAAGAGTCTTTCGGGTTACCTATACGTATTGCTACATCCATATTGCTATCAATTAGATTCACCACATCGTCGTGAAAATGCCCGTTAACCCTAATGTCGGGATAGTCCTTAAGAAATTGGGATATTATTGGCGTTACATAACGTTCGCCGAACAAAATGGGTGCCGTGATGTTAAGCTCACCTCTGGGCACCAAGTCAATGCCAGACACAGCAGCTTCACTTTGCTCAATATCTGCCAGTATACGTGAAACATGAATAAGGTAATGTTCACCAACCTCACTCAACTTCACTTGCCGCGTTGTGCGATGAAAAAGTCGAGTATTTAACTGTGCCTCTAAATGTGCAATACACCGAGTAACCGCAGGCGCTGACATCGACATCGCGTCTGCAGCTCCTACAAAGCTTCCCGACTTAGCAGCCTCTGCAAACACTCTCATGCACAAAAGCTTGTCCATATTATTTCACTCAATGAAATTATAAATTTCAAAAATAGCTAATTATTAAATAAAAGGAAAGTTCTAGTATCGCTATCAGCTTTTACACGTTTTCGTTCAGGTTAACGTTTTTACACTACAGCCCAATGCCTACAGGAGTTATTTATGAGACCACCGCTTCCCCCCTTTTCACCTGAAACCGCAGCGCAAAAAGTGCGCCTTGCTGAAGACGCATGGAACACCAAAGATGCGGTAAAAGTTGCAGGTGCTTATACCTTTGACTGCCGTTGGCGCAACCGAGCAGAATTTATTGAAGGACGTGCTCAAATAGTGAGTTTTTTGACGAGAAAGTGGAACAAAGAGCTCAACTATAAATTAGTAAAAGAGCTATGGGCATTCAACGCAAACCGCATAGCAGTGCGCTTTGCATACGAGTACAAGGACGATTCTGGTCAATGGTATAGAGCTTACGGTAATGAAAATTGGCAGTTCAACCTTGATGGCCTAATGGAAAAACGTATTGCCAGTATCAACGAACATCCTATTTCAGAAAGTGACCGAAAGTTCACGTGGGATGGCGAACGACGCCCTGACGATTTTCCCACTCTGTCCGAGCTTGAGCTGTAAACAATGTTGATAATAACACTCAACTAACCATTTCTATTGAGAGGATGAATTTATGACAAATCCAACAAGCAATACATTGCCAAAAAGCCCTATTGTTTTGATTCAAAACCCTAAATCTGGCCACTGCCACAAGGTTTCATTGTTTATGGCACTGAATGTCATCCCTTTCACAACCGTTGAGCCTGACATGGCCAAAGGCGAGCACAAGAGTGAACGCTTCAGCTCACTTAACGTGTTTAAACAAGTTCCCGTGATAACAGACGGTGATGTCACTTTGGCTGACTCCAATGCCATTCTGGTTTATTTGATCCACGCATACGCAGACAGTGACTATTGGCTAGGAAGGGACGCCAAAGAAAAAGCGCTAATTCAACGCTGGCTATCAGTCTCAGCGGGTGAACTTGCTAAAGGGCCGGCCGCCGCGCGATTGGAATACGTATTTGGAGCAACGATTCATGTGCCCACAGTACTAGCCACCAGCGAGACGCTACTTGCAAATATGGAGGCTCATCTAGGAAACACGGTAAGTGCTTTTTTGGTTGGCGAACACGTTACCGCAGCAGACATCGCTATGTATTCGTATATAGCTCATGCCCCTGAAGGAGGAATATCGTTGTCCAAGTTTCCTCTTATCAATGCCTGGATAAACGCGGTTGAGAGTCTGGATAATTTTGTCCCAATGCCAGCGTCTGACATCGCACCAGCGCGCAATACCAGTCCGCATAGTTATTTGAGGTCGTTATGTCTCTACCTAAGCTATCATCCTTGAACCCAGCGTTTCATCAAGGCGAAATTGCACTGCAAAAAAAGCTGGAAATTGACAGGGAAATCGGTGAGCGGACGAATGGTTTTATCCGTAGCTTTATGCCGGAACAACACAGGCAGTTCTTTACATCCAGTCCGTTCACTGTTTTCGCCTTGGTAGACGAAAAAGGCCACCCTGTAGCCACGCCTGTTTGGGGAGAAGGAGATTTCATAGAAAGTCCCTCTGCTACCCAATTACGCTTTAGCCTACCAGTAGAAGTTTGGAATATGATGCAACACTCGTTAAATCTCGACGTGACTTCAGGCAGCAAAATTGGAATCGTCGGTATTGAATACGCTACAAGGCGAAGAAATCGGTTGAACGGTACGATAAGTCACGCAACTAATGAAAACCTTACGGTATTGGTAGATCAAAGTTTCGGTAACTGCCCCCAATACATTCACAAACGAACCACAGTCAAAAAACAACGTGCCGTTCAGACTGCCCCAATGAAAAATACAGTAGGTGCCGGTGATTCTACATTTTTTACTTCAACATCGAATGTGCTCACCTCAAGCGCACGCTCGCTAATATCAAGGGCTGAAACGTTTTTTATTGCCTCACGACATAAATCTTTAGGCCATGCAGCGAATGAAGGGCTAGACGTTTCTCACAGGGGGGGCAAAGCAGGCTTTGTTAAAGTGGAAGGGAATTCGTTAATCTTTCCCGATTTTAGCGGTAATAAATTCTTTAATACCTTGGGCAACATCTTACTAGACCCACGCGTCGGTCTGTGTTTTTGGGATAATGAAACAGGTGACCTTCTGTTTATTAAAGCAAAGGCGAGTATCGAATCCCTCGAATCGAATATAACCGCATTTGAAGGTGCAGAGCGCTTTGTGTCTCTTTCGGTACTCTCGGTAACACATATTTCGGGTGTGTATCCCTACTCCCATGAGATCACAGACATGTCCCCCTATGCACTAAAGACAGGCGACTGGAAATAAGCGGTTAATTGATGAACCCTATCATCTAGTTAGCGTAATCAATTGGAATACCGTAACCAGAATGGTTACGCTGTTTAGACAAAAAGTCTTGGTTAGGTTTTGTAGACAAGGGCAAATGCCCGCGTAGACACAGGGGCAGAACATGAGTGATAAGCGTAACATCAAAACGTACAACAAACCCGCTGGCGGATGGGGAGCACTGAAGAGTGTAACCCAGAGCTGGATCCAAAGCGAAAAGCCACTTAAGAATCTACGAGCCATGCTCAAAACGAACCAAGACAAAGGCTTTGACTGCCCAGGCTGTGCGTGGGGTGAATCACCAGAAAGTGGTTTAGTGAAGTTTTGTGAAAATGGTGCTAAAGCAGTGAACTGGGAGTCTACCGGTCGCTATGTAGACCCAACATTTTTCTCTAAGTATTCGGTCGGCTCACTGAAAAAGCACACCGACTACTGGCTTGAGTCACAAGGGAGACTCACCCACCCTATGCGCTACAATGCTCAAGCAGACCATTACGAACCAGTATCATGGGACGATGCCTTCGCACTTATTGCCAAACACTTGAAGGGTTTACATTCCCCTCATCAGGCGGAGTTTTATACCTCCGGGCGGGCGAGTAATGAAGCCGCCTATTTATATCAGTTATTCGTGCGCGCATTTGGCACAAATAATTTTCCCGATTGTTCAAATATGTGCCACGAAGCGTCGGGGCAAGGTATGAAACCTACGATAGGCGTGGGCAAAGGTACAGTTACGTTCAATGATTTTGCAAAAGCAGACACCATTTTTGTTATCGGCCAAAATCCGGGAACTAACCACCCTCGTATGCTAGAACCTCTTCGTGAAGCAGTACGAAGAGGGGCGCAAGTGGTATGCTTCAACCCGTTAAAAGAGCGTGGCCTTGAACGATTTCAAAACCCGCAGCATCCGGTTGAGATGCTAACCAATGGCTCTGAGCCAACCAATACCGCCTATTTCAGGCCTGCTCTTGGTGGTGACATGGCGGTTATGCGCGGCATCGCTAAATGGCTGTTAACTTGGGAACAAGAAGCCAAAGCAAACAAAGCTCCTCCCGTCTTCGACCACGACTTTATTAACGCACATACCAATGGAATGGACGATTATTTGAGTGCCGTTGAAGCGACGAGCTGGGAGCATATTGAAGCGCAGAGCGGTTTATCAAAAGACGAAATACGTCACGCGGCAACCATGTACAGACGTGGAGAACGGGTGATCATGTGCTGGGCAATGGGGATCACCCAACACAAGCACTCAGTAGCTACGGTTCAGGAAATAGTGAACGTACAACTACTACGAGGAAACGTGGGCAAGCCTGGTGCAGGGCTTTCTCCCGTTCGTGGCCACAGCAATGTGCAGGGGGATAGAACTGTGGGTATTAACGAAGTACCCCCCAAAGCATTGCTTGACGCACTAGAGAACAAGTTTAACTTCGCCGTTCCACGAGAAAGAGGTCACAATACGATTCAAGCTATCCAGGCTATGGAAAGTGGTGAATCCAAAGTTTTCATCGGCTTAGGCGGTAATTTCGCCCAGGCGACGCCAGATACGCCGCGTACTCACGCTGCGCTGTCACAATGCGACTTAACCGTTCATATCGCCACTAAATTAAATCGTTCTCACCTAACCACAGGTAAAGACGCGCTTATATTACCCTGCTTGGGACGTACTGAAATTGACATGCAGGCTAGCGGGCAACAAGGCGTGACTGTGGAAGATACATTTTCTATGGTCCATATTTCTTATGGCCAACTTCCGCCAAGCTCGCCCGAACTTCGCTCTGAACCCGCTATTATTGCTGGTATCGCGAAGGCGACGTTAGGCAACACGCCGGTAGACTGGGACTTCTTAATAAGCGATTACGACAATATTCGTGAGCTCATTGCCGACACCATAGACGGTTTTAAAGACTTTAACACCAAACTCGCTCAACCAGGTGGTTTTCATTTAGGCAATGCAGCAGGTGAGAGACGCTGGTTAACACCATCGGGCAAAGCCGAGTTTGCTGCTAACGCCCTGCCTGATTCACTGTTAAATGCTGACCTCGTTGCGAAAGGTGAAGAGCCGGACCTCATTTTACAAACACTGCGCTCTCATGATCAGTACAACACAACTATTTATGGTATGGATGACCGCTACAGAAACGTGTTTGGCGCGCGGGACGTTCTGTTTGTCAATGAACGTGACATTAAGAAGCTGGGTTTTAACGATGGCGATAAAGTCGACATTACGTCAATGTGGAACGACGGCAAAACACGCCAAGTTAAACAGTTTATGTTGGTGGCTTACGACATCCCGCAAGGTCAAGCAGCAGCATATTACCCCGAAACCAATCCGTTAGTACCACTAGAAAGTTACGGTGATGGCACGTTCACACCAACATCGAAATTTATCGCGATCAAACTTTCGAAATCTGAATCAGATGGCCGAATAGCAGTCTCTGCGGTGTAAGCTTTTCGTTGCTTATCCGGTACTTATCAGTACAGGCCCTTTGTTTCTAACTGGCTCGCTGCGCACTACTTTTCTTGCGGTGCGTAAGCTCTTGGAGGGTCATACTTAGGTACATGGATCAGGGTGAGACCATAACGGCTTGCCCACTTTACTGATAAGGCTGTAGGAGCAGATAGCGTCACTACCAAAGGTAATTTAGCTCTTATCGCTTTTTGAACCAACTCTAAACTGCAGCGGCTTGTGAGCACAACAATACCTTCAGGTTGAAAGAGTTTTTTGGTGGTGATAGCACCAATTAATTTATCAAAAGCATTATGCCTTCCTATATCTTCTCGGCATGCCAGCACATTGCGCTTAGCATCAATGTAGAGCGCTCCATGCACCGCACCGCTCTGCTGAGCTAATGCTTGCGCATTAGATATAAGGCTTCGCAATCCTTTAAACCAGCTCACATCAGGCAAAAGCGATACATCAATAGACGTCAATTGAGGCAAAGCGTTGTCCAATGCCTCAACACCGCAGAGCCCACAGCCCGACGCCCCCGCCAATTGCCGTTTATTTTCCTTTAACTTCCAGAACGCCTGATTGGCAATTTCAACTTCCGCATTGATGTGTTCTTTGTGATGCGTCAATTCAATACCGTAAAGCTGGCGGGGATGTTCGATAATGTCGTTACTTAAACTGAAGCCCACAATGAAATCTTCAATGTCGTTTGGGGTTATCAGCATTACGGCATAATTAATACCGTTATAACTAATGCTTAAAGCGACTTCTTCGGCAAGGGCAAACTTTTGAGTATAGGGTGTAGCATCTAAAACTAATGCGTGTTGTTCAGTGTTACTTTTCATGTGGCCAATCACCTGGAGTATTCACATTCAACCACTCTACGCCATCTTCATTGGACATATTTGCGAGACGCTTTTTGTTATCGCTTTCATCTTTACGCGCTATTTTTTTGAGGTCGCCTTCTTTAAGAGAAACTGCATTGAGAATTTCTAAAAATCCTACCACTCGTCTTTTACTTTGCTCAACTAGATAGTTGGCTAAGAGGGCTTTGGTGTCCTGAGTAACGGGTAAATAGAAAGGCAAAAAGCGTTTTTCCACATAACATGCCTTTTCAGCCTCTCGCCCTCGCGAGACTAATATTCTCAAAAGCTCGGGCGTCATCTGCGGCATGTCAACGGGAAGAACAAGTAGTTCACAAGGATTGCCATTGTGATTATCAGGTTGAGATAGTGCGTCTAAAACAGCATGTACTCCGCTAAGCGGACCTGCATCTTCAATTTTGTCATTCAAAAAGCCTGGCGCGTTGCGGCTAATTAACACTTTATCGCAACTCGCAGACTGTAAAAGTAACGAAGCATTATCGATGAGAGTACGGCCCTGATAACGCATAAGTGCTTTATCTTGCCCCATTCTGCGCGATTGACCACCCGCAAGCACTAAACCGATGAGTGTCGTATTCACTTTACTCACTGCATATGCCCCCTTTATTGAAAATCTCCTCATATCCTTTTAAAAACTCAAAGCATTGTTTGGCAATGGGAGAGCTGGGTTCGCCTTTTCGCATGATGAGCCCTAAAGGCGAAATGGTTTTACCATCGTCAACAGTAACATAGGCGAGCCCTAAATCATCATTGGCCTTTGCGACGTTGGTTGGAAGGATCGTACAACACATCCCCTTTTTCACTGCTTGCAGTAAACAATGAACCGAGTCTGATTCAATAACAGGCTCATTGTTCACGCCCACATTAGCCATGTTTAACGTGATTGACTGCCTAAAGTGCATTGAAGGTGTTAATAACCCAAGTGGCAGTGATGAAAGAGACTGCCAGCTTAGGGTATCTTGCTCAAAGCAGTAATGATTAGGGTGATACAGCAACACCATTGGTGTAGCTTTAAACGGCAAAATATGGAAGTGTTGCGCGCTCATGCCTTCAAGGTAACAAAGACCCAGGTCAAGCTCGTTACGGTGTAGCGCGTTAACGATATACTCACTGCTATGTGTTTGTAAGGAAAACTGTAGTGCACTGTGCTGTTTTGAGAGGGTGTCAATAATGTCGATAGGATCGACACTCGCTAGAGGAACGGCACCGATCCGAAGTCGGCCAACTAAGGCACCTTTGCACGATGCAGCTTCCGCTTGTAGTCCGTCACACGCCGCTAAGATATTCCTTGCCCATGCCAAAATTCTTTCACCTTCCGGCGTAAAGCCTTGGAATCTGTGGTTGCGAGCCACCAACTGAATGCCAAGCTCATCTTCTAAATTATGAAGGCGTGAAGAAAGCGTGGGTTGTGTAACATTGCACGACTTAGCCGCTTTACCGAAGTGCTGCGTCTCATCTAACGCGACCAGAAACCGGAGCTGACGAATATCCAAAGACCAATACCTTAATCATGATAGATAGCTTCTATCATGATTCTACCAATGGAATGATTGACTTGTAAGTACATTAAACGCATGTTTTTAGAATAAGCCAAAAATCCCAAAAATATGTGCACATACTGATTGATAGAAACTATCACTCAAGATTATTCGCCCAGCATAGATTTAGCATTTTGTTCTGCGCAAGCGCTTCAACGCTGCTAGACCGACATCGCCTGAAAAATTTGTAGACGACGTGTACTAGCGCCCGTTGTCCTTTGATGGTGCCTTGTTACAACAAGTCCCATTGAAAATAGAAATAGCCATACCGTTGCGGCTTCACTTACTGCATGAGTAACCGTAGTCAAATAGCCAATATCAGCAAACGACGCTACAGTGGTATCACTTAACGAAATTGGATATGGCCCCAAATACCCTGTCATTAAATCTGATGAACCACCAGGCCAAGGTTCGTCCCAGTGACTGTTGGCAGTGCCGGCTCCTCCCCCCAGTTCTACAGGAATAAATGTGGCGTTTTCCACAAACTCGCGGCGATAAATTTCCAAAGCGTACTCTCCGATGTAACGCCCTGAACCGCTGACGTAGTTAGATTGGCTGCCCGCAATAAAAAAGTCGGTCGTCCACAATGTTCCAAATCCAATAACATGGGCCATCTCGTGTACGATGACATCAAAAAGCGTACCGCGACTTTCTAAGCTAGCAAGGTCTGCCGTATCAAAACGCATGCGGCCTTTATTTGCATAAACAAAAGTGCTGTCTGGTAGCTGAGTGATACCCGTTGGGCCAGCACTACCCAATACGCCACCCACACCATCAAGTGCAACGCCACTCGCATCTATAACAATATTGTGATTAAACTCGCTTTGAACGCCTATTAAGTAAGACTCCCAATAAGCGATTGCATCATCAAAAACACTGGATTGTGAAGGTGTTAAACCACCAAGATCGTTAATAGAAATTTTGAATAGTCCTGCATTTGCTGAAAAAGACACACACAACGACACCACAACACTGAAGAACCACTTAATTGAGACACCCATGGCACCCCTCCAAAACTAAGAAAAAACATTCGATGCAAATAAAATTAGTAACGTAGGCCTGTTTATCTTTGCTGTATTTCAAAGCTCAACAGGGTAAGGACTAAAAAAAACTATAGTAGAGAAAACCGTAAGTAGTTATGAGAAAGATTGCTTGTTAACGGCAAAAGTAAAAATTACTAAAGATCAACGTGTTGAATTTTTTAACAGAGAATGCTTAACGGTAAGTCGTTCGCCATTGGCACAATGACGTATTGGGAGGGGGCGAATTATTGAAATTTTTTTACGTCGACTTTCCCGCTTACCACGCTCTGTGATACAGAGCGCGGCTGCGAGAATGAATTAGAGGGCCTACCAGGTTAAATCATCTGGAATTTCATAATCGGCGTACCAATCATCTTCTTCTTCATCTTTACCATCGGCTCCGCTCTTATCTAAATCAGCACGGTAAATAACTGAAGCCTCGTCGCGCTGCGCAATTTTGTCAGCAACGGGGGCTGGTACTAGTTCATAAGCGTCATCTAGCAATACAACAGCCAAACGACCTTTTGTCACTTGCTTGTGCATCTCTTCACTCACATACAGACGCTTTACTACGTTGTCGTGTGTAAAGTTAAGTAAGGTTTCGCCATTGCGCGGTTGTTTGTTTACAGTAATAAGCTGCCTTACCTGCGCAATAATTGAGCGCTTCTCTCGCTCCTGCTGTTGAAGCTGGTTTAGCTCACGTGAGCGCGCTTTTTTCTCTTCAGCTGCTTGTTGAGCAGCAATAGTCGCTTCATCAACGACAGGTTGTTTTTGCTTATTCTTTTGCTTTTGTTTTTTGCGTTTATCTGCACGCGCTTGCTTTGCAGACGCTTTATCGGCCAAACCGGCTTTCAGTAGTTGGTCTTGTAAGGAGGCCATAATTACTCTCTGTTACACTGTTTCTATTGATACGCTTTGCAGACGTTTACCGTCTTTTAACTACGTAACAAGCCCGAGCAATGTCGGGCTTGTTAATTTCAATTAAAGGTCAATTTATACCTTTTCCGATGTAAAGGCATTACTTCTTCTTGGCTTTAGTCGCTGGCTTTTTAGCGGCTTGCTCCTGCCATTTGCCATTGTCGTACCACGCAGACCATCCTGTTGCTTTACCGTTGTCATTTTCAGACATCACGTATTGCTGTTTGGTCTTCCTGCTGTATCGAACTATTGCAGGGTTACCATCAGGGTCTGTTTGTGGCGCATCAGCAAGATAGTAGAATTTCGGCGAAATTCTATCTCTAAAGCGAGCAAGTTCTTCAACTTTCGGTGCACGAGTTTCACGCGACTTTGGAAAGTTATGCGCCGCTAAGAAAATTCCCGAAGCGCCATCACGTAGCATAAAATGCGCGTCAGACTTTTCACACGGAAGCTCAGGTAAATCTACCGGATCTTCTTTTGGCGGCGCAGCTTCACCGTTTCTAAGTAGCTTACGAGTATTCTTACACTCTTCGTTGGTGCAGCCGAAGTATTTACCAAATCGACCGTTTTTAAGTTCCATATCGCTGCCACATTTATCACACTCAATAATGGGGCCGTCATAGCCTTTTATCTTGAATGTGCCTGTTTCAACTAAGGTGCCATCACATGTTGGCGTGTTACCACACACATGAAGTTTACGGGTTTCGTCAACCAAGTAACTGTCCATCGCCGTGCCGCACTTAGGACAACGCTTTTTAGAACGAAGCGCTTCTGTTTCGAGCTCTTCTTCATCGTCCACTTTCACGACTTCGTCACCAGGCGTTAAATTCATGGTGTTTGTGCAGCGCTCTTTCGGCGGTAAATTGTAGCCTGAACAGCCCAAGAATACGCCAGTTGACGCGGTTCTCACGTTCATTTCACGGCCGCATTTATCGCACTCAACACCTGCAGGCACTGCCTGATTCAAGCGCATACCGCCCTCTTCAGGGTCTTTCTCAGCGTTTAACAGTTTTCCGTAGAAGCCGCTGTAAAAGTCGTTGAGCACGTCCTTCCAATTTTTCTTGCCTTCAGCAATATCATCAAGATGCTGCTCCATGTTGGCAGTAAAGTCATAGCTCATTAAATCGTCAAAGTTTTCCATCAGACGATCGTTTACGATTTCGCCCATTTTCTCGGCATAAAAACGCTTGTTCTCTAAGCGCACATAGCCGCGATCTTGAATCGTCGAAATAATACTGGCGTAGGTCGATGGACGACCAATACCGCGTTTTTCAAGCTCTTTTACCAACGAAGCTTCATTAAATCGCGCTACAGGCTTGGTGAAGTGCTGTTTAGGATCAAGCGCTTTTAAGTCAAGCACATCGCCTTTTTGTACATCAGGCAACATGAGCTCTTCTTCGCCTTTTTTGCGAAGCTGAGGTTGAACGCGAGTCCAACCATCGAACTTAAGTACGCGGCCTTTCGCCGTCAGCTCGTAATCACCCGCCGCCACTTTAATAGTGGTTGCATCGTACTTAGCTGGAGTCATTTGACAGGCCACAAACTGGCGCCAAATAAGCTCATAAAGACGCTGTGCATCGCGCTCCATATCGCCCAAACTTGCAGCACTTATGCTCACGTTTGAAGGGCGGATCGCTTCGTGCGCCTCTTGCGCACCTTCTTTACTGCCGTAGCGATTTGGCGAATCAGGCAGGTACTTGTCACCAAAATTATCTGAAATGTACGCACGAGCACTGTCCAACGCCTCTTGGCTTAAATTGGTTGAATCCGTACGCATATAGGTGATGTAGCCCGCCTCATAAAGGCGCTGTGCCATCATCATGGTTTTCTTAACACCAAAGCCCAATCGAGTACTTGCCGCTTGTTGTAGCGTTGAGGTAATAAATGGTGCAGAAGGACGACTTTGCGTAGGCTTTGACTCGCGGCTTTCTACCTTGTAGTTAGCCCCTTCTAAGTCAGCAAGCGCTTTATCTGTTTCGGCCTTGTTTTTAGGCTTGAACGCATTGCCCTGGTGCTTTGCTACCAGCATGCGCAGTGCCGCCTTTTGCTGGCTAGTTAAATCTGCGTGTACGTCCCAAAACTCTTCAGGTACAAACGCTTTAATTTCTCGCTCACGCTCTACAACAAGCCTAACCGCTACCGATTGAACACGCCCTGCTGAGAGGCCTCGCGCAATTTTTTTCCACAGAAGTGGCGATACCATGAAGCCTACAACACGGTCTAGGAATCGACGAGCTTGCTGGGCGTTGACGCGAGAAATGTTTAGTTCGCCCGGATCTGAGAACGCATCTTGAATCGCGTTTTTAGTAATTTCGTTAAAAACCACTCGCTGGTAAGTTTTGTCTTTTTTACCTAGCAGCTCTTGTAAATGCCATGCAATCGCTTCCCCTTCGCGGTCCAAATCGGTCGCGAGATAGATAGTGTCAGCATCTCTAGCAAGCTTTTTAAGTTCGTTAACGACTTTCTCTTTACCCTGTAGCACTTGATAGTGGGCTTTCCAGTCTTTCTCTGGATCCACACCCATTCTGTCTACAAGCTTCAAATATTCGTGACGGCGAAGATATTCTTGACGCTCTTCTTCGCTTAAAGTTTTGAGTTCTTTAGCCGGTTTTTTAGGCTCTACTTTGCCTAAAGCCTTCGTCGGAAGATCTCGCACGTGGCCAACCGAACTTTTTACGATAAAATTTTTACCGAGATATTTATTTATCGTTTTCGCTTTGGCTGGTGACTCGACTATGACCAGTGATTTTGCCATATAATTGAACTAAACCTATTGATTTTTAATGACTATTTACGTCAAATTCTGAAAATTGGAGCAACCTTGCACTATATATAGGGTACTCGCTCTTTTTTAACATATATCTACAAAGTGAATGGAAAACAAGATCTTCTTCATACTTATTCTTTCCTTTGCTTTAAACACGCGCAAAAACTGTACAATAAATAAACAGTGCGATTGGCATTGGCCTTAAAAGCCGTATAATGCCAGCCATTCCAACCTAGCCTGACAACATGTTCAGGTGTGAAGAAGTGCATCGTTTGTCCCTGTAAAAGAACGAAAGCGTTGCCGCTGCTATTAAATTAATCGCAGTGCGTATGGAAAAGTAACATATAGGGTCAAGCGCCAAAACTCCAAGAATGAGGGAAAGTATGAAGCAGTTTGAAGTTAACTTTGATGGTCTTGTAGGACCTACCCATAACTATGCCGGTTTGTCGTTTGGCAATGTCGCTTCCCTGAACAACGCAAACGCAAAGAGCAGTCCAAAACAAGCTGCAAAGCAAGGCTTAGCCAAAGCAAAGGCGTTGGCCGATATGGGAATGATTCAAGGTGTGTTGGCCCCACAAGAGCGTCCTGACATCGCCGCACTGCGCCGATTAGGCTTCACAGGCTCTGATGCTCGCGTGCTAGAAAGCGCTGCAAAGCAATCTCGCGAGATTTTCCTTGCTTGTTGTTCTGCCAGTAGCATGTGGACTGCAAATGCCGCCACTGTGTCTCCTAGTGCCGATACTGCCGATGGTCGCGTTCACTTTACCCCTGCAAACTTAACCAACAAGTTCCATCGTTCACTAGAGCCTCAGGTTACAGGCAATATCCTGCGCGGTACATTTGCCAATGAAAAGCACTTTGCTCATCACCAGCACCTGCCAGATAACGAGCATTTTGGTGACGAAGGTGCAGCCAACCACACGCGACTTTGCAGCAACTATGGTCAGGCAGGCGTAGAGTTGTTTGTTTATGGTCGTCATGCATTTGATACCAGCAAACCAGCACCGAAAAAATATCCGGCTCGCCAAACGCTAGAAGCATGCCAAGCAGTAGCTCGCTTACACGGTCTAGACGACGATGGCGTAGTTTACATGCAGCAAAACCCAGACGTTATCGACCAAGGCGTATTCCACAACGATGTGATCGCTGTTGGTAACCAAAATGTGTTGTTTTTCCACGAGCAAGCGTTTCATCAAAAAGACGCTGGATTTAAAGAGCTTCAAGCTAAATTTGGTAGCGAACCGCTTCACTTTATCGAAGTACCGACTGCTGAAGTCTCTGTACAAGACGCAGTAAAAACCTACTTGTTCAATACGCAAATTATAACGCTTCCAGGTGGTGATATGACCATCATCGCGCCAACTGAGTGTGAGGAAAATGAAGCCGTTAAGCGCTATTTAGACAAGCTGGTAACTCTGGGTACGCCCATTAAGTCGGTTAATTATTTTGATGTTAAACAAAGCATGCGTAATGGCGGTGGTCCGGCATGTTTGCGTTTGCGCGTTGCGATGAATGACCAAGAACTTGCCGCAGTTAATCAAAATACGTTAATCAACGATACACAGTTCGCTCGCCTAAACACTTGGGTCGACAAGCACTATCGCGATGAATTAGGTGAAGATGACTTGCGCGATCCGCAGCTGCTAATTGAATCTCGTACTGCGCTTGATGAGCTTACACAAATCCTTAAAATTGGCTCGGTTTACCCATTCCAACAGGCGTAACAATCTTTATTTACGCACCTATTCTGCTTTAAAGCTACCATCAAAACAAAAAGCCCGACGCTTGCGTCGGGCTTTCTTTCAAGGAATCAGCTGATACTACTTAATAACTTGTGCAGCTTAATCAAAGTCGGTACAGCTGTTTGACATCCCAAATGGGTTCGCCGGAAGCCCTGCACCTTCATTAGTCAGGTCTTCAGAACTAACTCCTAGCCTGTAAAAGTGGTCAGCGCTCGACTCACTACCATTAGACTGCCCGAATATTGTAATGACGGTATCGTACCAGTAGCCATAGCTTGCTGGGTAACGATAGATTAATTCAGCTTGCCCGTTTATGTCGGTCACGCCATTACCCCCGACTGAGATAGTCCCCACAATACCAGGCGTTAAGAATGTGTCACCATTTGTATCTTCTCCGGCGTCTAATATACCATTGCTATTTGCATCTTCATTTTGGCAAACCGCTGTTACGATTGGCTCCCAAATAGAACGGTCTTCGTTCCAGTTCCATCGTCCTTTTAGATAAATTCCTCTGTTGTCCGGTTCAGTTCGCTTAACTGGGGTAGCAGAAGCTGTTAACGACACTCCACTAACGGGTCTCCCAGCTGAGTCAGAAACAAAGACAGCAAAGCGCTTAAGGTACGTTTCTGTGTCTGGCTCTTCAAGTGTGTTTCCTGTACCAATAGAAATATCAAACGGTCTACTTCCTACCGTCATATTTACGGTGTCACGAATTGAAGGGTTGCTCGCGACTTCTGCTGAAATAATCACAGCATCTTCGCTTGACGTAGACCCTGACGTGAAAACAGTAGAAGCTACGCCATTACTGTCTGTTCGAGACTGAGAAGGTGAGATAAACCCTGTAGATGTATCGTTAACATTGAAATTGATAACTTGATCTTTAACCAAGTTTCCACTCGGATCTCTTACGATTGCGGTTATAGTACTCGTTTGACCGTCTGGCCCTATTATATCTGGCGTTGCATCAGCGATGAGGGTTGCTGGTACAACCGCGATAAACGCAACTTCTTCTACCGCACTAACCGAAGAACCATCGCTACTGTCGAGGCCAGTTGCGGTAAGCGAGGCAATTCCTGCATTATCAGCCTGAATAGAAACTTGGGCAACGCCGTTTGAATCTGTCGTACTTGTGCTTCCATTTACAAACTCACCGCGAGAAATACTAAATGTAACTTCTTGCCCCACGACTGGCAGGTTATCCTTGAGCCATTGGACAGAAACCAAGGTTGGCGTGTTTAATGGTATTTCAGACTGTGGAATATTGTCGAAGTCAAATTCATCTTGTTGAACTTGGATAGTAACTACAGTGAGCGCACCTAGAGCGCGCACATTGAATGAGTCGGTACCTGATTGGACGGCTGTATATGTAACGCTTACTTGGCCATTTGCGCCTGTGGTAACTGCCGTATTGTCAAATGTTCCCGTGCCGGGCTCGATGATTATAGACTCATTTCCCAATGGGTTGCCGTCAGAATCTTGCACTCTCAATGTAAATTCGGCTGTACTGTTTAGAATAACAGATGAAGGTCCGTTAGCAGTGACTTCTGTCCCGCTGATTTCAATCAAAATTTTCTCAGCCGGCAGGCTCCCAGCTTGGGCAAAAACCTCAGCAGGCCTGTTCATCGCATTATTTCGTGTTGACACAAATGCTCTAGCAGTACCATCTTCCGCGGTAACAGGTTGACTTAATTGAATTTGTAAACCGTCTTCATTCTCAGCGAAAAAAGATACATCGACTCCTTCCATCAACACACTTTGCGCATTTTTCACCAAAGCAATAAGCTCAATTTGGTCGTTACCACTCGATGGCAATAAAATACTACTTGCGAACAGGTCTAGTGAAGCAGGCTCTTCACTTACCGTTGTACTGCCCGTAGAGCTGAATGTAGTTGAATCCGCTTCACCAGTTGACAAAGTAGCCGTTACTTCACCATCCCCTGATGCGCTTCCCACCGACATACCGATCGACGCTACGCCTTCAGCATTAGTCAGTGCAGTGGCATCGTTGCTCAATGAGAAAGTTAGGAGCAAATCGGCTTGAGGCTCACCCTCAGAATTGGTCACGGTTGCCAGTGCAACCAATGCGTTGCTAGAAGATAAGCTGTTGTCTGCTTCCCCAGCTGCATTTTGTAGGGCTAGCGATACACTTATTGTGGTTGGGTCGGTGCTTGTCACCGCTGTGGCTGAAAACGTAGTAGTTCCCGTTTCGCCGCTACCGAGCGCAGCGGTAATTTCGCCATCTCCAGAAGCCGTGCTGGCATTAAGACGTAATCGGGCTACACCATTTGAATTTGTACGCGCCGTTCCCGTGTCGTTGCCAAACTCTGCTAGTTGTTCGTTGCTTAGCGTAAAGGTTAGTAACGCGTCTGCATGCGGATTGCCATCTTGATCTGACACGGTCGCAACAACAAACAAACTATTGTCTTCAGAAAGGCTGTTGTCGCTTGCTCCACTTTCATTTTCCAGTGTTAAAGCGATTGAATAGGTTGGTGATGTGGTACCGCCGTCTCCGCTTCCGTTATCCGTGTTATCTCGAGAGACTGATGAACCGCCCCCACCACATGCTGTTAGCATAAATAATGCGCTAATTAGGCTTAGCGTTTTCGCTAATGTCGACATAATTCGTTCCTGAACCTCTTTTATTGACAATTGCGTCGTTTTTTATGTTTAAAAATCAACTGAATCTGGCACACTACGAAAGATTAAAAATATAAAAATGCACAGGGAACATTAATGTCTTCATCTGCACATAAATATAGTTTAACCGCCCGCATCTTTATCGGCATGGCTGCCGGTATCTTGACTGGTGTCTTTCTCCAATTATTGTTTGATGATAGCGGAGATTTTACTTTTTCGATATTCGGTTTAGCGTTCTCAACGTATAACATTCTTGTAGAAGGTATATTTTCCACTCTCGGCCAAATATTTATTGCCAGCTTAAAAATGCTTGTGGTTCCTCTTGTGTTTGTTTCCTTAATTTGCGGAACCAGCACACTGTCTGACCCTAGTAAATTGGGAAGACTTGGCGCAAAGTCAGTCGGACTCTATGTTGTCACAACCGCCATTGCCATAACACTAGCCATGAGTATAGCTTTAGTGGTGTCTCCGGGTGACGGGCTAAATCTAACAACAGAAACTACCTTCCAAGCGAAAGAGGCCCCTAGCCTGTCTGACGTTATCGTTAACATGTTCCCAAGCAACCCAATTAACTCAATGGCACAGGGCAACATGCTACAGATCATTGTGTTCGCCGTACTGTTTGGTATAGCTATGGCGATGACAGGTGATGCGGGCAAGCGTCTTACCGCTATCTTTGAAGATATTAATACGGTAATCATGCGTCTTGTAACCATCATCATGAACTTAGCGCCATACGGCGTGTACGTGTTGATGGCGAAACTCTTCTCCACTATTGGTGGCGAAACAATTCTGAGCCTGGCGAAATATTTCTTCTTAGTATTTGGCGTGTTAATCCTTCACGGCCTGGTAACCTACTCAGTGCTGCTAAAAGCTTTATCGGGATTAAACCCTGTTATCTTGATGAAAAAAATGCGTGACGCTGCGCTATTCGCATTTAGTACCTCAAGCAGTAGCGCTACCTTGCCCGTCACTATGGAAACGGCGAAAAACAAGCTTGGCGTAGGTAACTCGGTATCGTCGTTCACCCTGCCGCTAGGCGCAACAATTAACATGGACGGCACGGCCATAATGCAGGGTGTTGCCACGGTCTTTATTGCTCAGGTTTACGCTGTCGATTTAAGCCTTGGCGACTATATGATGGTAGTACTTACCGCCACCCTTGCTTCTATCGGAACCGCCGGTGTGCCAGGTGTGGGCCTTATAATGCTAGCTATGGTATTGCAGCAAGTGAACCTACCGGTTGAAGGGATCGCACTTATTATCGGTGTAGACAGACTGCTGGATATGACACGCACTGCGGTAAACATTACAGGCGACTGTATGGTGTCGTGCATTGTAGCTAAAAGCGAAGGAGCATTGGACGAAAGCGTTTATAACGATCCTAAAGCCGGTTTGAAGCAGGAAGATGTGGACTTCGAACATTTTGAAAAGAATAAATAACGACTACAAAAGCTTCTTTAGCTCGATTTACATATGAGTTTACAGAAGCAGTCGCATACTAAAAAAGGCCAGCATCAATTGCTGGCCTTTTTAGTTAGTTTGTCCGTACTCTTTGTTGTGTCACCTTGATGTAGAACCACTATACCTGCGGTAACACGCCGCGATTACGAACATTTTAACTCTCGCTGAGTACTGGTATTACTTACCCTATTGAGCTTAAAGTTAGTGAAGCGCTGATGAAGGTGATACTTTGGCTGCCTTTTGCGCTGGATAAATAGTAGCGCCCACACTCAAGAACATAGCAACAACCACGGTTACTACAACGTCTTGCCAATGTAGATCAGATGGTAGGAAATCGATGAAATATATATCGCCTGATAGAATTTCTATGCCTATCGCCACCTCAATAAAGCGAACAATCTCAGAGAGGTTAGGTGCTACCAGTAGCGCTAAAACCACACCTATAGTAATGCCTATAACGCCATTGATAACGCCCTGCAACACGAAGGTATTGCGAATTAAACGATCCGTCGCTCCCATGGTTTTTAATATTGCGATGGCAGCCTGTTTGTCTCTAACCGCCATAACCAGTGACGACACAATGTTAAAACAAGCAACGGCAATGACCAGCGTCAAGGCGATATACACCACAGCTCTAACTAGCTGAATATCGTTATACAAATGGCCCTGGGTACGTGTCCAGTCAGACATGTAAACAGCCTGAGGGTAGCTGTAACCTATATCTCGCATCGTGTCGTAAGATGAAAATGGGTCGTTAAGTGTAAACTGAATTCCTTGTGACTCAGATGAAATACCAATAGCTTCAGACGCTGTTTCCAAGTGCATTAAACCCAGCTGGTTATCGAGTTCACCGCCAACAGATAGCACTCCAGAAATAGAAAGTCTAATTGAACGTGGGGCTTTGAAGGTTAGATCCTGAGTTGTTTGGGGAATGAGTATTTGAACAATGTCACCAATATTAAGATCCATGGAAGCGAAAATGCCCTTTCCTACAATGAGACCATTTTTCTGCGTCAAAAAACGTTGCCAATCCTCACTTGTGACTCTTTCAGCATATTTGTCGCTAACATTGTTAACCGGAATACCAGTAACGCTAATTGCCTTCAACTCCCCCTTTGACTGCAACATTCCGGTTATTCCTGTGTATGGCGTGACAGAGGCAATACGGCTATCTTGAGACAAACGATATAGCTGCGCGTCTAAATTTTCTATTCCGCTTTCGCTTTTGCTATATAATTCACCATGAGGAACCACACTCAAAATACGACTTGTAAGCTCTTTTTCAAATCCGTTCATTACGCTCAGCAACACAATTAGTACAAAGCAACCAAGAGCAATCCCAATGGTGGATGACATCGAAATAAAAGAGATGAAACGCTGTTCTGAACGGGTTTTTCTGAAGTGTTGGGCCAATTCAAAGGCGAGCATCTTGGCTCTCCTTGAACAAGGTATCGCTCGCTAATCTGCCGTCCTTTATCTTCAGCACCCTGTCCATTTTCCTAGCCAAGGTAATATCGTGGGTAACGACGACAAACGCTGTCCCTTTTTTATCACTTAAGCTAGTAAGCAGTTTATAAATTTGCTCACCCGTCGAGTCATCAAGATTTCCTGTAGGTTCGTCGGCCAGCACCACTGATGGCTCGGTAACTAAAGCTCGTGCTATTGCCACACGCTGTCGTTCACCGCCTGACATGGTCGATGGTAAATGGTCGACGCGGTGAGAAAGCCCAACTTCATCTAACATTTCACGAGCCTTGCCGTGGGCCAATTTGGTCGAGAGCCCTCTAATTCTTAGCGGCATTGCTACATTTTCTAACGCTGTGAATTCACCGAGCAAATGATGAAATTGATAGATAAAGCCCATTTCGTCATTGCGAAGCTTTGCTAATGCATTTCCAGATAATTGACCGAGTGATTTTCCATTGAATTCGACTTCGCCGCTAGAAGGTTTATCCAACCCTCCAAGAATATGTAAAAGGGTGCTTTTACCTGAGCCGGAGCTACCTAAAATAGCAACATGTTCGCCAGCTTTTATTGAAAGAGAGACATCGTGTAAAACGGGGGTAGCATTACTGCCATCTTGATAGGTTTTATTAATATTGCGGCAAATTAGCACGTCCTGCATGCGAGTATTCTTCTTTAATTTCCAGACGGTGAATGGTAGCGTTAAACGCTACCAACACCAACTGAAAAATAACAGCGCTAAAATGTAAATATCAATCCGTATTATTGTATGCCTTGAACGCTTTTGGCCAACGCATCCACCGACTGTGGCTTGCCAAATAACCACCCTTGACCAAAGCCGATGGTTAATCCTTTCAGTTCATTGCATTGATCAATGTTTTCGACCCCTTCTGCAATTAAATCAATATTAAGTCCTTCGGCAATGCTCACAATGTGAGGGATGAGCGATGAACGAATGCTGTTATCTTCCATATCCATAACAAAGCTGCGGTCAATTTTAAGGTAATCACAGTTTAGCGTTTTAAGCTGGCTTAAATTTGAATAACCCACTCCAAAGTCGTCAATTGCAAATAAGAAGCCTTTGCTCTTCAGCGACTTAATATGCTTCACCGCGCTATGAGTGGCGATTTGCTCATCTTCAGTGATCTCTAAAACTAACTTGAAGTTCTTTACGTTCATATCTAGTACAAAGTCTAGGTCCAAACAACCTTCGCGGGTAAAATCGAAGGGGAATAGATTAAACGATACCTTAAAGCCTTCGGGGATCTCTGGGTTTTCGTTGAGTTCTCTCATGGCGGTGGTAATCATATCAACCGTAAATTCCCAGGTCATATCCTGCTCTTTTACCTGAGGAATAAATTTGTCAGGGTAAATCGGCCCAAATTCATCCTCAAATCGACTCAATACTTCGCACCCAATGACCTTTCCCGATTCCAAATTTACAAAAGGTTGGTACAAGCAATAGAACTTATGTTCTTTTAGCCCTTTACTGACGCGAGACTCAAGTGAACGTCGTCGTCTTAAATAGTTAAAGGTAAGCATATGCGTAAACGCTGCTGTCATTATCATAGCAAACACGAACAACACCAGCTTGCCCATGTGCAAATCTAATACGCGACCGTGATCAGATTTCACTTTTAGGCAGGTATGATTGTAGCGTTCATCACACTGGATAAATTGTAAGGAAAAATAGCCAGTGTGTGCGTCCATGTCATCTTCGCTGAGGGTAGAACCGACAAGGCTAGGATTACCTGCCATATGATAAAACTGATCGCCATTGTAGAACAGTTGCCAATCTTGCGTGTAGCTGTAACCAATGACACTATCCATATCCAATACTGCGTTGTAACGTCCGCGCTGTACTATAGTACCAGTAGCTTGTTTATCGAAAAGCTGAAGAGGAGTATTAATCCAAAAAGCGTCGCCAAGCTGAGTATAAAAATCAGGCTTAACCTCTTTCATGGGCTCTTCTAGAATGTCCAAATAAGTACTGCACAATAGCTCGTTATTTTGATAAAAACCTATCTCTTTTACAAATCGAGAGCGAAACAAGGTTTTTCGCATTTCCGCTAAGTTATCCATTCCACAGGTTTGATACGGCAGCGCATTTAGGTAATCGAGCGTGATCTCAGCATCTCTAAATACTACGCGCACATTATCTAGTATTTCTGTAGCGCGACTCTCCTCTTGTTCTCGAATAAACACAAACATAACGATAGCGAGTAATAGGATCACACCCACTACGCTTAGCAATGACACCCCAATTGCTTTTACATTATCAGCAAGAAAGTACTGTTTTTGGTCGCTTTTATTCATGGTTTCCGTGTTTTGGCGTGAGCGACCTAACTTTAGTACAAATTAAAAAAAAGACACTACGACTTTAGGGCATGTTACTGTTTGTTGGATATTTTTTTACTTTATAGAAGACTATTAATCGAAGAGGAATAATGTTTCTAGTGTCACATTGTGCAATTGGGAAATGGAGCAATTTCTTGAATGGCTAAATGACAAGGGGGTAAGAATAAATAAAGTGCGATTGCGAGAACAGCAATTTTAACGACAGAGTAAAAAAGAGCTTTTTGAATGTCCCCAGAAGGGGGAATTATCTAAGAAGGAAAAGCTTATCATTAATGGCGGAGCGGACGGGACTCGAACCCGCGACCCCCGGCGTGACAGGCCGGTATTCTAACCAACTGAACTACCGCTCCGCATAATGGGAAGCGCGCTTTATTCGATTAATGGCGGAGCGGACGGGACTCGAACCCGCGACCCCCGGCGTGACAGGCCGGTATTCTAACCAACTGAACTACCGCTCCACATAATCGAGATTGCGCTGTATAACTAAATGGCGGAGCGGACGGGACTCGAACCCGCGACCCCCGGCGTGACAGGCCGGTATTCTAACCAACTGAACTACCGCTCCGAAGACCTTTTAGTTATACCATTGAAAGAGTGGCGGAGCGGACGGGACTCGAACCCGCGACCCCCGGCGTGACAGGCCGGTATTCTAACCAACTGAACTACCGCTCCACATCTTCAATGTTATCAGTGAGTTGACTTGGCTGTTGTTGCCCTGTCCCCTGACTGCGGCGCAGATAATACGTATTCCCCTATGTGGAGTCAACGCTTTTTATTAATAAAATTGTCATCTGCGGTTTGTTTGCCTGTTAAATAGGCATTATGTCGAAATAAAATTCAAACTGAACAAATTAGCGACGCCTTAAACTGAAGCGCTGGTCTCCCTGCTATTCCTTTTCAGCTTTTTCACGCTTTTTGAATAGCCCTAGCAGTTTTTTAAACCCCTTAGGTTCAGATTCCATAGTAAGGTCAGCATCGGTGGTTTCTCCCGATGGCTTTGCAGTACTATTTGCTTGCTTAGGCGCAGACGCCTTTTTTCGCATAATAATAATTACAGCAGCAGCGATTACTCCGATGAGCACTATAGACCCATTTACGGCCACCAGAATGAGGGTTAGCGTCCCATCATCCATTTCATCTTCTACCGAATTTGGCTGCATATCGTCTTGTGGCACTTCAGGTTGCGTTATTAAGGGTGCACTGCCATCAACGATAGGATCTTTTCCATTGATTAAAGGGTCTTCAACCTCAGGCTCGGCTGGTCCCTCTGCCACAAAACTATATTCAGGGACATCTAATATAAAATCGCGCCCATCCATTGTCGTGCCGTAAGCAGTGAGCTTTACCCTAAAAATTCCTTCTTCGTAGGCGACAATTAAGTGCTCTCGAGGATCCACACCGCCTTCTGTTAGCGAAAAATTCTGCATATCGGAATTAGGAAACTTCACTTTGCCATCGACTAGCAGTGACTCGATGTCGACTAATTCACGGTCTACATCAATAATAATTTTATGGTAGCCCTCTCCGCCTCCATCCAATTCAACATCAATAGACACGGGATTTTCATGTAAGACGATAAGTTCGCCTATTTGCTCGCGGGTGTACATTGGTGTGCTTACGCGAAAAACTGGTTTCCACTCGCCTGCCGGAATTTTCAAGTTGAACTGGCCAGTAAAAACGCCATCTCCTGGTCGCTCATCCATCCCTCGCCCATCGTCTTTAAATGTCGCTATGCGCTGGTCATTTGTACCAAAGTTGCCGTAGTTAGGGTTATTGGTACTCTTAAACTCAATCTCTAAGTCGACGACATCTCTGAACTGTTTGTTTTCTATAGGCTTGCCGTTGTTGGTTAAATAGGCTGTGGATTTAAGTATTTCGCCGGCAAACAGCACATTCGGTAACGGCTCAGCATGAAGTTCAACATTAGACAAAACCATTACACGGCTTTGCGGTAATACTTGACCTACAGCTTGCCAAGGCCCTGGCACAGGATCTTTGATGGTGATCATGTCAAAGGTATCAGCGTCGTACCACTGCACCTTTTCTTCGTCGACGCGCCCTTGAAATAGCTTTGAACCATCGGGTCTAACCAGCACTATAGGGGCAGAACCGTACTCCCTAAAGAAAACCATGGTGATTTCTTTAACGTTATAGTCAACGCGAAAGCGGTTTTGTAACAGTTGAATGGAGTTGGTGTATTCATCACCAAGCTCTGTAAGAGGAGATGTATCTGTTGTTGTGTTGCTTGATTGAGCATTTTGTACAGCGCTATCAGCAAGCTGCCTTGCAGCGTCGCGTTCGTCTTCTTGCGACTGAGCGCCAGCGCTTAAGTGTATAAACAATGATAAAAAAATTACCCAATAAAACCACACTCTCACGCTACGCTGCTCCTGCATTGTTTGGCTATTTTAGTTCTGTTTGATTATGTTCTGCTAAGACACCTCTTCAGGCTGAGGACGCCATAAACATTTGCCACCCGCTTTTTCGACAATATCCAAGCGGGCCTCATGCTGTATTATTTCATCGGCGGAGGCTTTAATAACCTTTAATTTATTTGCGCTTCGGTTAATTCTACGAATGGCAGTTGAGTCAGCGTCGCTGCCAGAGCTAGACGCCAGTTTAAGCTTGGTTTGCCCACCGGTCATCAACAGATAAACATCTGCCAGGATTTCCGCATCCAGCAAAGCGCCGTGAAGGGTACGATGACTATTGTCTATACCATAACGCTTACACAATGCATCGAGGTTGTTCTTTTGGCCTGGGTGCATTTGGCGAGCAAGAGTAAGTGTATCTAGAACATCGCAAATTTGGTTAGTAATAACGCCTTTGGTAGACGCTTCCATGCCAAACTCGTGATCCATAAACCCAACGTCGAAGGGCGCGTTGTGAATGACTAACTGTGCCCCTTTGATAAAGCTCACAAACTCCTGAGCCACTTGAGAAAAGGTAGGCTTGTCGGCAAGAAATTCATTGGTTATACCGTGGACTTCAATTGCCTCTTGTTCAATGTGACGGCCCGGATTGATGTAAACGTGAAAGTGATTCCCCGTCAATCGGCGGTTAACAACTTCAACACACCCTATTTCGATAATGCGGTGGCCTTCTTTGGGGTCAATACCTGTGGTTTCAGTATCGAGAACAATTTGGCGCATGGAACCTCTACTATAATTACACTTTCATTTTTTGATAGTATATCAACCCCTTCGCAATCCGCTAAGGGAAAAGACAATATAAATTAAGCCAGTTAAATCAAAGGAAACGCTGTGGCTCAAAAGACCATTCATATATACACCGACGGCTCGTGCTTAGGCAACCCTGGACCGGGCGGGTACGGAGCTGTACTGATTTACAAGCAGCATAGAAAAGAGTTGAGCGACGGCTTTGCCCACACAACTAATAACCGTATGGAACTATTAGCCCCTATCGAAGCGCTTAATAGTTTAAACGAACCGTGCAACGTTGAATTAACTACCGACAGCCAGTACGTAAAAAACGGTATTAATCAGTGGATCCATAACTGGCGCAAGAACGGTTGGCGCACGGCAGATAAAAAACCCGTCAAGAACGCAGATTTGTGGAAGCGACTAGATGAAGCGGTAAAAAAGCATCAGGTAAACTGGCATTGGGTAAAAGGCCATTCGGGGCACCCTGAAAATGAGCGCTGTGACGACCTGGCCCGCAATGCGGCAGAAGCCAATCCAACGAAACCCGACGAAGGCTTCGTTGGCAATTAGATAAGCGTACTGCAAAGCTCATTTACCAAGAAAGAACCAACTTGCCCTGCGTATCGTTGTTTTCCAAACGCACGTGGGGTTCGCCGATATCTTCAATACTATAGTGAGTATCGATATTTACCCTAAGCTCTTTATTCTCAAAAGCGGGCAAGCATACGGTAGTAAAGTCACGAATTAGATCAGCTTTATAATCGTCGCTTCGATTTCTAAGTGTCGTGCCAATAATGGACGCCCTTTTACCTAACAGCATAGCCATATCGAGGTTATCAGCATATCTCCCTGCCAGCATCGCTAAGTAAACCACTTTTCCATCTTGCTTCAGTATTTTAAGGTTACGGTTGAGGTAGTCGCCACCTACCATATCAAGCACCATATCAACCCCTTCAGGCCAGACTTTTTTAAGCACATCATCAAACTGTTGCTGCTTATAATTGATAAGATACTCTGCGCCATTGCTTTCACACAACGAAAGCTTATCTTGACTTGAAGCCGTTACCGCACTGTGTACGCCCCAATATCGACAAAGTTGCGTGGCAGCCAGCCCTACACCGCTTGCACCGCCATGAATTAACGCCCGTTCAGCCGGCTTTACATGCGCGATTGTGCGCAAACACTGAAATGCCGTAAGAAACACTTCGGCCAAACCCGCGGCTTCAAAAAACGGCATGCCTTTGGGAATGGGCATTAAATGGGCTGGATTAACCATCACTTCAGTGGCATAGCCGCCACCTGCAACCAAACCAAATACTTCGTCACCTTCTTTAAATGCAGTAACGTCACTGGCAACCTCTGACACCACGCCAGCTACCTCTAATCCAAGAATATCGCTCTCGCCTGGTGGAGGTGGGTAATTCCCCTGGCGTTGCAAGGTATCCGCACGATTCACCCCAAACGCTTTTACGTCAACCTTTACTTTCCCTGGTGCTAGCGACAGCCCTTCACATTCCTTTACAACAAGTTCGCTTGGGCCGCATCCTTTTTCAAAATCGACATATCGCATAATTTACATCCAATCCTAGTCTTAAATTCTAATCGTAATTTGGCTACGTACTTTTATATCAAACAGTTTGGGTTTGTTTTGTGTTTATACCAGTCCGGATAGAGCATTTTAACTCTCGCTGAGTGGGTAATTATCTATGCAGATTGGTATTATTAACACAGAACTTATGAAATTGCGTATAATCGCGACCATTCTCATAAGCGAGTAAAATCGCTTAACTCTGTTTCACATTTATTAAATTAGTACGAGAGCCTTCATGTCAGCACAGGTCATATTACAGCCATCCAGAGACAAATCACTTCGCCGCAAACACCCTTGGGTATTCGAAAGCGCTGTGGCTGAACTAAAGGGCCGCGCGCGAGTTGGCGATACGGTAGACGTATTTGACTCTGAAGGCGACTGGTTAGGGCGAGGCGCTTACTCTCCAAATTCAAAAATTCGCGTTCGTATGTGGACATTCAAGAAAGACGAAAGCATTGATAACGGATTTTTCCTACGCCGTTTAGAAACTGCACTAGCCCTTCGCAAACGCTTGTTTGACCCAAACAAAACCAACGCGTTTCGCTGGATAGCGTCTGAAAGTGATGGCCTTCCAGGGATCACTATAGACCTATACGACAATGTTGCAGTACTTCAGCTTTTGAGCGCGGGCGGCGAAAAACACAGAGATAAGATAGTGTGGGCAATTACTAAGCTAATGCCTAATGTACACATATACGAGCGAAGCGACGTGGACGTGCGCAAGAAAGAAGGTTTAGAGCCTGTAACTGGTGTACTGCATGGTGAACCACCTATGCAAGTTACAGTAAAAGAAAACGGCATCAACATAGTGGTTGATATCGAGAACGGCCATAAAACCGGTTTTTACCTTGATCAGCGAGACAGTCGCGCGGCGGCTGCGCACTACGCGAAAGATGCCGACGTACTCAACTGTTTTAGCTACACAGGTACGTTTTCTTGCTACGCACTTGCTGGCGGTGCTAAGTCAGTTACAAACGTTGATGTATCTCAGCCTGCTCTTGATTTGGCTAAGCACCATGTAGCCATCAATGGTTTAGACGAAAACAAAGCCAATTACGTAAACCAAGACGTGTTTAAGGCACTCAGGGAGTATCACGAGCAGGGCAAACAGTTTGATATGGTGATACTCGACCCGCCAAAGTTTGTCGACAGCAAGGCAACATTAAACCGTGCTGCCCGCGGCTATAAAGACATTAATATGTACGGCATACATGCTGTTAAATCTGGTGGGCTGCTGCTTACATTTAGCTGCTCTGGCCTTATGCCGGCAGATTTATTCCAGAAAGTTGTGGCAGACGCTGCACTTGATGCAGGTCGTACTATCAAAATTATCGCAAGGCTTAATCAAGCCTCAGATCATCCTATCATTGGCAGCTATCCAGAAGGCTATTACTTGAAAGGTCTAGTGTGTGAAGTCACCGACGACTAGCTATTAAAAAAGCGCCCTTGTTGATGTATAGGGCGCTTAACGAAATCAATTGAGCTAACATTACGTTGTGCGAAAAGCTTACGAAGGTAAATCCATTCCCCTAAGATGCAAAGGTTATCTCATTGTTAGAAAAGCGACTTGATAACTGTTGTGAACTATCATCTGACTGTTCCTTACCAACACCCTCTTTTTCTTCAACTTTCTTCCACACCATCTCGTGAAAATAAAACGCTACGGTATTAATGGCTGGCTCAACCAACGCTACAGCACCGCCTACTACCACACTTCCTGTCAATAAGTAGGCAACCGTAAAGGCCACTGAAAAGTGCATCACTGCAAAGGTCATCGTCTTTTTCATATTCATCGCTCTCTCAAAATATTAAATCAGTTTGCTTTTTCGTTAATGAGAATTATTAGCAATTAAGACTAAGAGTTAAAATAGAAAAAACTGAACGGCCTATTCGGTTTAGTATATGAAAGCTGAAAGACTGTTTTCAAACCACAACGGGCTGGTCAACATAGGAGTGTAAAGAAAGAAGCAACACCGCGAGTACGTCATTGATGTAGACCCTGACGCTTTGTTTTTTTAGTTAGACACGAAAAGGCGAAGCTTTTACCCCGCCCTAACACGTTAGATTAGACTATTTCATCTGAGAAATTTCGACGCCTATAATGCAGCTTGACTCGGATTCAGGTTCACAGCGCACAACAGTCGCTAATGCTGCCAAAGATGGGATTTGCGAACTAGATGACTCTATTGCAACACTCACTTGTGTACCCACCTCAATTGAGGGTTCATCGACTTCCAAAGACATACCTGTAGCACTGATATCTCTACACATTGCCTGCATGGTGCGGCTCGACTCATCATCAGTAATTTGCAACTGACAAGGCGAATTTACCATCATCCTGAAAAAATTTCGCTTATCGTCGTATCCCAACATGTCTACTTCTCCTGATTTTTAGCGTTACGCTGACGACTACATTTGATGTTATAGGGCGATGCCGGTAACTTGTCAATCGAACTGTATAATATTTATTCAACAATTATTAAAAGTGTACTTTGGTCTAATTTCGACTACCTTCCCACTTAAATCAGCGACTCAGCCGTTTCTGCCCGCTGTTTTGTTTGCGATAACAAATATGTGCCCTCATGCCCTAGCCTGGTCCATTGATGCTAGCTTAGACCTAACGCCTTTTTTTAAAAGTCAGCGAGGTGCAAAGTGATACGCTTAGCCGAAATGGGATAAGCCGTACCAAGCTGCTGCGCAAACAAGGAAACCCGTAATTCTTCTATCATCCAGCGCACGTCATTAAGAGCTTGAGGTACTTTACCTTTGGGGTATTTGCTGCACGCCTTTTCCCATTCTTTAATCGACTTTTCTACCGTGACCTGATGCAGGGAGCTTCTCTAACCGACGAGCTAAACCTTTAATGTAACGATTCCAATCATCTAATCTGCTCTCGCCAATTTCAGAAACAAAACCAGGAAAAACTAACGATGCCAAGTGGGCTTTACAGTCACCTAAGGCGTTTATCATCGTCAGCGGCACGTTACCTTTCATTTGCTTCTGGCACTGGTGCGCGAGGGTAAGCCCCTGCTCCACTTGTTTGGCGATCTCTAACACTCTGTCATTAATGTTTGCACGAGCAATCTCTAAACAGGCTTCAAAATCGGCTTTGCTGCGAATGTCGGTGTTATTGGTTTTGCAGTAATCACTGACGATGGCGTCGATACCCGCAAAAATACAATCATCAATTAGCGCTTTCACTTGTCCAAATGGGTTGAAATACAAACCCAGTTTGGCTTTATTAGGTAATTTGCTTTGCAAATAATTAAGCGGCGAAGGCATGGCGTTTTTAATCAAGACATTCACGCCTTGCTTATGCAGCACTTGGGCTTTATCTGCTTCTTCAATGAGCGCAATATCTACCTTATCGCCCTTTTGTACCAGAGCCGGGAACGCCTGAACTTCAAACCCGCCTACTTTCTGCACGAAGGTTTCTGGCAAGCTTTCGAAATCCCATTGTTCTATGTTATTTCGCTCTAACTCCGGTGTTGCGGCTTTCTCAAAGGTTTGTTTCACCTGCCCTGCACACTGCTGTTTAAGCGCGTGAAGGTCGTCACCTTTAGCAATATCATCACCATTATCGTTAACTACCGCAAAGTGCATTTTTAAGTGCTTATCAAGCTGATCTAGATTCCACTCTTCGCTTTCAATAATTACGCCCGTCATTTTGCGTAACTTATCGGTTACAGCTTCAAGCAAAGGCACCGGACGGTTGTTCTTATCTGTTTCACAGATATCAGCAAGGCATGCTTCAGCAAAGTTTGGCGCAGGCACAAAGTTACGACGCAAGCGTTTTGGCAAGGTTTTAATTAACCCCACAATAAGGTCGTGCCTTAGTCCCGGCACCAGCCAATCAAAACCTACGTTATCAACTTGATTAAGCACAGGCAGCGGGATGACAACAGTTACGCCATCGTCTTCAGCGTTAGGTTCGAAGTTATAGCGAAGCGGCAGCGTAATATTGCCCTGGCGCCATACATCAGGAAATGCGTTTGCTACCGATTGCCCAGGCTGCTGACGATATACGTCTTCTTCTTTAAACGTTAAACTGTCGTTGCTTCCGTGTTGCTTAAACCATTTCTTAAACGCCGCATCATTATTGGCTTCAACCGGAATGCGCTTCGCGTAAAAGCTTACCAGTTCTTCATCATCGACTATCAAATCGCGACGACGGGTCTTTTGTTCAAACTCGTCAGCCTGCTCAAGCAGCGCCTGATTTTCCTGTAAGAAACTGTAATTGAGCTTAGTATTGCCCTCGACTAACGCTTCGCGGATAAATAGCTCGTGGCAAATTGGCGGGTCGATGAGGCTATAAACCTTCGCACGCTTCATTACTATGGGTAGCCCGAACAAGGTTACTTTTTCAAAGGCAATCACCGCACCGCGCTTTTTAGACCAGTGTGGCTCTGAATAGCTTCTTTGCACAACATGCTCGGCCAAAGGCTCTACCCATGCTGGGTCAATTTTTGCCACCATACGAGCAAATAGCTTAGAGGTTTCTACAAGCTCAGCTGCCATTACCCATTTGGGCTGAGACTTTGATAGCCCTGAACCAGGGAAAATAAGAAAGCGCGAATTACGCGAACCCATATACTCGCGCTCTTTATCTTTAAAGCCCATGTGAGACAGCAAGCCGCTGGCGATGGCTTGGTGAATAGCCTGATAGTCGGCTTCTTGCTTTGAAATGCCAAAGCCCAGCTCAGCGATAGACTTTTTAAGTTGGCTAACAATGTCCTGCCACTCACGCATACGTAAATAGTTGATGAAATTTTGCTTACACCATTTGCGCAATTGGTTTTGGCTGAGTGCGTTTTGCTGCTCTCTAAACGCCACCCACAAGTTGTAAAGACTGATAAAGTCAGAATCTTTATCGTGGTATTCGCTGTGCTTCTCGTCTGCTTGCTGGCGTTTTTCCTGTGGACGCTCACGCGGATCCTGAATTGAAAGCCCTGCTGCAATCACCATGACTTCGCTAAGCGCATTAGTACGCTCGGCTTCAATCACCATACGAGCATAGCGAGGGTCGATAGGTAAACGTGCTACTTGACGACCTAGCGGAGTAAGCTGCATTTTGCCGTTTTGCTTGGTTTTTCGGTTATCTTTGCCTTTCGCGATAGCTTGAATTTCTTCAAGTAAACGGAAACCGTCGTTGATATTGCGGTTATCAGGCGGCTGAACAAATGGAAACGCAGCGATATCGCCTAACCCTAAAGCAAGCATTTGCAAAATAACCGACGCTAAGTTGGTTCGCAGGATCTCTGGGTCAGTAAATTCTGGGCGGCCTAAGTAGTCTTCTTCACTGTAAAGACGAATACAAATACCGTCAGACACACGGCCGCATCGCCCTGCCCGCTGATTCGCTGACGCCTGAGATATTGGCTCAATAGGTAAACGCTGAACTTTACTTCTGGCGCTGTAGCGTGAAATACGGGCAAACCCCGGGTCAATTACGTATTTAATGCCAGGCACCGTAAGCGAGGTCTCTGCCACGTTGGTGGCTAGTACAATGCGTCTGCCGCTGTGCGACTGAAATATGCGATTTTGCTCTGCCGCCGACAACCTCGCATACAGCGGAACAATTTCAGTGTTGCGATAATGCTGTTTGCTCAAGGCATCTTGGGTGTCGCGTATCTCGCGCTCTCCGCTTAAGAACACTAAGATATCGCCCGGTGCTTCACGCATTAGCTCGTCGACTGCGTTTACGATGGCATCGCTTTGATCAGTATCGTCATCATTGTCTTCTGGCGCGTGGTAACGAATTTCTACCGGATAGGTACGTCCGCTCACTTCGATAATCGGCGCATTGTTAAAATGCTGAGAGAATCGCTCTGGGTCGATGGTGGCAGAGGTGATGATGAGTTTTAAATCAGGGCGCTTATCTAACAACTGACGCAGATAGCCCAACAAGAAGTCGATATTAAGGCTTCGTTCGTGGGCTTCATCGATGATGATAGTATCGTATTGATTTAAAAAGCGGTCTTGCTGCATTTCAGCTAGCAGCATACCGTCGGTCATAAGCTTAACGTAGCTTCGCTCGCTCACCTGATCGCTAAAGCGAATTTTAAAACCCACCTTTTCGCCAAGCGGCGTGTTTAGCTCTTCAGCTATACGGGTGGCTACACTTCGCGCCGCTAATCGTCTTGGCTGGGTGTGGGCTATCATGCCGTTTACACCGCGACCTAACTCTAAGCATATCTTAGGTAGCTGTGTCGTTTTACCCGACCCAGTCTCACCCGCAACAATCACCACTTGGTTATTTGCAATCGCTTCTTTAATGTCTTCTTTTTTATCGCTAACCGGCAGCGGTGGGTATTGAACTTTAGGAAGGTTGTCTTTACGCCATTTGCGTTTTTCTATCGATGCATCGATGTCGCTTTCAAGCTTTTCAAATTGCGCTTTTAAGCTTTCTTCGCTAACCGCGCTGTCACGTTTTGAAGCTTTGGGATTAGCAGCTTTTTTCTCCGCGCCTTTTCCTTCAACACCAGATTTATCATTCACTTTTTGTGCAAGCTGCGTAATGCGGCGCTTCAAGCGAAATTTATCTGCGCTCAAACAATCATCTAGTTTGTTGTAAAGAGGTTTTATTGCAAGTGTTGAAGACAAAGTGACATCCTAAAGCGTGTTTCTAATCATCAATAAAATTCGGGCGGTGATCCTAGAAGATACCGCCCTAAAAAGCCAGCGTGTTAAGCGTTACGAGAATTTAAGCGCTTTGGGTTAATTCATCGTCTTGGGGCGTTTTAAAACGGGGAAAACCGAACCAAATGGCCGCCACACCAAACACGAAAATCAGCATGGGATACCAGCAGTACGGTGTAATAGCTAACGGTGAAATACCTACTACGGCCGCGGCACTTAAAAGCTGCGCACCGTAAGGGACTAAACCTTGGAAACTGCACGAAAAGATATCCAAAAGTGATGCCGTACGACGAGGGTCAACGCCGTATTTTTCATTTAAGTCTTTAGCAATTGGGCCTGCGGTAACAATCGCAATAGTGTTGTTTGCCGTTGTAATGTCCAAAAAGCTAACCAAGCCAGCAATACTGAACTCAGCGCCTTTCTTTGACGTGACCTTTCGGGTTAAGCGCTCGATTAACCATGTTATACCGCCGTTAGCGTGCATAAGCGCAACAATACCGCCTATGGTTATGGCGATCATAGCCAAGTCCTGCATCCAGCCCATCCCTTTTTGAATGCTTTGCATCATAGAAAGTAGCGTGAAGCTGCCTTGAAGCAATCCTACTACGCAGGCACTGGCAATACCCACTGCAAGCACGCTAATGACGTTAAACCCTGTTAGCGCAAAAGCGATAATGCACAAGTAAGGCACTATGCGCCAAAAATCGTAGCTGCCGCTTTCAACTATTCCAGAAGTATCAACATCCACCATAAGCAGTAACGCCATGGTGACAATGCACGCCGGCACAGCAACCATTAAATTCGCCCTGAATTTATCTTTAAGCTGTACGCCTTGGGTACGGGTTGCCGCAATGGTGGTGTCTGAGACAAACGAGAGGTTATCACCAAACATTGCGCCCCCCACCACAATACCCAGCGCCATTTCTACCGGTAGCCCCAAACTTGTGGCAAGCCCCGCACCTATTGGCGAGAGCGCGGTAATGGTGCCCATGGACGTGCCCATTGAAAATGATATGAAACAGCAAATCAAAAAGAGGCCTGGCAATATAAGTGCGGAAGGCACAAATTGTAGTGCCATATTGACCGTGGCATCCCGAGCGCCAATATCAATAGTCACCGCATAAAATGCACCAGCTAACAAGAATATAAGCACTAGAAGAATAATGTTTTTATCACCGCCGCCTTTACAAAACGTTTGTACTTTTTCAGAAAAGCTGACCTTTTTCCCTTTCGGATTTAAACATAGGCCATACCCAGCGCTGATAAAAAACGCCACCAAAATAGGCATCGCAGTAATATCGTTTGTGGTAATTCCTGTCACTACAACAAGAATTACAAAAAGCAAAATGGGCGTTAAACCTAACGGGTTGGGTGCGATAGAATTTGGTGCAATGTCTTTATTTTCGTGCACAGAAAACTCTCTTTTTGGGTTTTATTGCCTGCTAGCAACAGTTTAAAGGCTACGCGGAAAAGCCACCTGCCGGTTGCGAATGCGTAAGAAAAAGCTTCAACGAAACCATATTTTGACGGTCTTGAACGGTGAAAAGCTAAAGCTGCAAAGGATAAAAGGTTTTTAAAGCATTGAAAAGAAATTTACTTTCCAATAATTAACCCAACTGCACTGTGCCAGACGCTACGATTAGATTTCGAGTTATTAAAGGAGTGAAGCTACAACCATTTAGCCGTAGAACGCGACTGCCGCCTAGCTTTTTTTCATAGCAGTGTTGCATAAATGTTTGGCATAAGTGTGTGGCATAGCTCTGTTACGTAGAAATATGGACAGGCGCTATCAGTCATTCACGTTAAATTCTAAGCTCGCTAGGGGTTTTACCTGTAAGCCGTTTTACCGTTCGTCGAAAGTTAGGTAAATCGTTAATGCCCATTGCATTGGCCGCCGTCTCGTTACTCACTTTGTGCACCGAAAGAAGTAAAAGTGCATGATTGCGCTGTACTTCCTCGCAGAGCGCGCGATAGCTAGTGCCGTACTCTTTTAGTTTCCGCTTTAGCGTAGCCACACTGACGTTTAAGGTTTCCGCTAATTCAGGTAATCCGATATTTGCTGCCTGTGTGTTGGAGGATGCATAAACATAACGCCTCACAAAATCAGGCAAAGACAAGCGGTTTTGCAATTCAATAGAAACCCCTTCTTTTGTTTGCGTTGCGCTATTACTAACGACACCTTCCAGAGAAACATGTGATTCAGCAGAACAATCCGACTGAGCTGTTAGCTCCAAAGGTTGGCGTAATACGTCTTTCTCAATGCAAATACTGTTAAAAGCGCTATTAAACGATAACTTAAGCCCAAGGTGGGTTTCGTAATCAGCAATATTTCTTGGTCGACTATCGGTAAATGAGAAAGATAAACGAATTCGCTTATTCGCTATACTTTTCATAAGTGCAACAACGCTTGCGAATGCCACTTCAATGGAGAACTGAAGCTGTTTGCTGCTTACCCCTGTAAACTGAGGCACTAACATTATTTGGTCTGCGTTTTCAAAACGCTGAAACTGACAGAGCGGTAGGCTACACCACCGGTATGTTTGGCGTTGAGTCAGCTGTAAAAGTAGCTGCTCTGCATTTTCACATGTTTTGAGCGCATTAAGTGGACTAGATAGCCACTGCGAGGCGAAAGCTCCCCCCAGCAAAAAACTAACGTCGCCGCCTCTCGCCTGGCATTGAACATTTACTAACAGCGATGAATATTGCTTTATGCTTAATAGTGAATTGGGTTTCAACGCATCTTCAAAAATACCTGTACCGCGCAAGAGCTTATTTTTATTCGCGCCACGAGAGAGCGCCACATTAAGTGCTGCCCTCACTAACCAATACCCAACTATTACTTTATCTTGGCTAGACATCACTACATGAGCACTACCAGCACTATCGATGACACCCATGTTAAGCATATCAGCAGCGCTTTTTACAGAGACACCCATGCCAAGCGCTTTAGCATCATCTTTTAGAGAGACACCCACCCCAGAAAGACGAGTTGAATGACGGTACTCAGCACCTGCAATTGCAGCTTCGTCCTCAGAGTCTCGTAGTGCGATTAGTCTTGGTAACATTAAATCCATAAGTTACTCGCTGCAGGCATCTTCATTCATCTTCACCGGTTACCCCTACCAATTACTTTCGCCAAATACACTGATCAAACCGGCCTAATTACGCTGCGCTATCATGGGAACGTTCAAGTTCTAAGAGCATGGTGTTAAGCACTGTCGCAAGGCGTTGGTTAGGTAACAAAGTCACTTGAGTACTGCGAGCGGTGGTGTAAATAGCGTTTGCATTTTGGCTGTGTCTAAACGCAAGGTGCTGAATGCTCACTTTGATATCGTTGAGGATAACGTCGGCCTGCATGGGCGAGACGTCAGGTATCAGAATAGCAAACCTATCACCGGCATAGCGGCACGCTAAATCTTGCTGACGCAAATTCATGATCACCAATTGCGCAATATCGTGCAGATACCTATCGCCTTCTGTATACCCATGTTTTTGGTTGAACAAAGAGAAGTTATTGATATCGATAATGGCGATGACAGCTGACTTGCCAGACTGCTGTAATTTATTAATTTGTGTTTTCCAATACTCTGCGCGGTAAAGCTGAGTGATGGGATCGATAGCATCGTGATCGCGAAAGTCCCATTCTCTGCGTCGTAATTGCAAGTTTAACGCGCGCTGCTCTAGGTGCCACTGATACAGTGCCGCGGTCATTACTACCATACCCACAGCCGCAGGATAAGACTCAATCATGCTTAGCCAATAAGCCTCTTTGGGATAATGAAAAAACTCATCCAAGAAATCTAAACTGACTGAAAATAGAAAGAAGCCGAGTCCTACCGTGAGAAGGCTCGTTACTTTACCTGGAGGACGGCTGGCAAGCGCAGCTAGCATCCACGCCAAAGTTAAAAAAGCAATGCTTCCCTCTCCCACAATATCGAGGCCTGATATCACGGTGCTTTCTTTTGCATTGCCAAACATAAAAGCTAAACAAACCGCTAACGCCACTACGCAAAATGTAAATGCTAGCCAAAGCTTGTGATGTCTAAATTGTGTTGAATTTGTAAAGGTAAACATAGTGCTCTCTTTGGAAATCTCTTGAATTGGATACATCACGCGTTAGTCCGGCCGGCGCCAGCGTTTATAACAAAACGAGAGTCTTGCCCAAATCTGATGAAACTGTCGAGGGTCAGTTTGGCTCAGCAATGTGACATCTTGATGGCAGCGAACTTTAGGAGCATAAAAAAAGACACACAAACCAAACAAAATCAGTAATTTAAGCAAGGGTCAATTTAGCTCAGCCAATTGCAAATAGGCGACAATTACCGACTGTGTACCGCTTGTTCCATCAAATCGTCATATAACTGTCATGCAGCATTCTTAGGGTATTCATTCACTTACTTAGCACTTATTCAAAACGCCTTTTTACTGCTTAATTAATTGGAAAATAAATGAAAATCAAAACCGCGTACTCTTCTCTAACACTTGCCTGCATAGCGGCAATGGGCCTTAGCGTCGCTACACCAGCTTCAGCTGCTGATGGCGTAATTATCGGTTCAGTAAAAGACGCCGCACAGACGCGCAGCTATACCGGTGCTCAAATTAAGCTTAAAGAATTAGGACTAGTTACTGAAGCAGGCACAGACGGTACATTTCGGTTTCCCTCTATTCCAGAGGGTACTTACACGCTAGAAATTTCTTATCTTGGTGAGGAAACGGTTACGCAAGCGATAAAAGTGACAGATAACGGCATTGCGCGCGCAGCCGTGGAGTTTGGCAGCGGCGATACTATCGATGAAATCTTGGTGCGTGGTCAACGAAGCGGTCAGGCAAGTGCCATAAACCAGCAGCGAACGTCAGATCGTATTTCGTCTATTGTATCCGCAGATGCCATTGGACAATTTCCAGACCAAAATGCTGCTGAGTCGTTACAGCGTTTACCAGGCTTGTCGATTGAGCGAGATCAGGGTGAAGGTCGTTTCGTCGGCATACGCGGTATCGACCCCAACTTGAATAACGTAACCATTAACGGCTTGAATATTCCCTCGCCTGAATCAGGCGTACGTTCAGTAGCCCTTGACGTTATTCCCTCTGAACTCATCCAGACATTAGAGGTGTCTAAATCGGTAACGCCCGATATGGACGGAGACGCCATTGGTGGTTCAGTCGCGGTGAAAAGCGTGAGTGCGTTTGATAAGGCTCGTGATACCGCGAGCATTACCGTGCAAGCCAGTCAAAATGATTTGCGCGATGAAACCAGTCCAAAGCTTTCTGGTACGTTTACCAAGAAGCTTTCCCCTGAATGGGGGGTGGCTGGCGCTATTTCCTACTTTGACCGAGATTTTGGTTCAGACAATGTTGAAAGTAACGGTGACGATGAGCTTGAGCAACGTCACTACACGATCACTCGCGAACGTTTGGGTAGTGCGTTAAATATCGATTTTCGTCCTGACTTCAACAACCAATATTTTCTTCGCACACTTTACAGTGAGTTTTCTGACGACGAATACCGTCAAGGTAATATATTCACGTTCGATGGCGAAGACTCAGAAATAGAAAGAGAAAGTAAAGACCGCTTTGAAAGCCAGAGTATTTTTACTGTGGCGTTAGGTGGTGAACACCAATTAGATACCTGGAAAGCAAACTGGCAGCTCGGTTATGCAAAGTCTGATGAAGACGAGCCAGATGCACTGTATTACGTATTCAAAACCGAAAATGACAGTATCGACGCAGACTTAAATACTATGCGTCCAACCGTGTCACAAAACGCTGATGCCATGGACTTATCAACCTATGAAGTCGATGAGATAAGCTTTGAAGATAACTACACGAAAGATACCGAAACCAGTATTAAATTCGACGCCGCCCGCCCCATCAACCTTGGTGGCTATATCGGTGAGTTAAAAATTGGCTCGAAATACCGAAGCCGAGAAAAAGACCGCGACAGCAGCATCGCTATTTTTGATGGAGACTTCGACGACTTAGACGCTTCGCAATTCGGAGCTGCCAGTCCAGATTACTCTCTTGATAACTTTGGGCCTGGGCTTAATCGAAGTGAAATGCGTAACTACTTTAACGAAAACCGCAAGAGCTTGGAATTAGACAGCCTAAATTCTGAAGTAGAATCTCGTGGCGCGACCTATGTGAATGAAGAGGATATTTTTGCCGCTTATATCATGGGCAGCGTAGATATAAATAAACTTCATTTGGTAGCAGGTGTACGCTATGAACGTACTGACTTTTCTACATCGGGTATGCGAGTAGAGCTTGTAGAAAACGAAGAAACCGACGTGGAAGAAGTGGTAAATACGCCATGGGAAGCAGAGCGCGACTACGATCATTGGTTACCTAGTGTAAATGCCAGATACACTGTTTCAGATAAACTTCAGCTTCGCGCTGCCTACACCCAAACTATTTCAAGACCAAAGTTTGAAGATGTAGCGGCATTTCAAATCATCGAGAGTAAAACGGAAGAAGATGATGGCGTATTTGTGACCGAACGAGAGGCGGAAGTTGGCAACCCTGACCTTCAACCTTACGAAGCACAAAACGTTGATTTGTCGATTGAATACTATCCAGGTGACATTGGTGTAGTTTCAGCAGGGCTGTTCTACAAGAATATCGATAACTTCGTTGTGTACGCTGATGTTGCAGGTACAACCGGTTGGGAAGGTTTTGAAGAGGTCATACAGCCAATTAACGGCGACTCTGCCGATTTAACCGGCTTAGAACTTTCTTGGGTGAAAGCTTTCAATAACGGTTTTATTGTTTCCGCCAATGCTACTTTTACTGATTCTGAAGCGACTACCTTCTTAGATGGCGAAAAATTTGAAACCCAGTTACCAAATCAATCAGACCGTATTGGCAACATCACCATTGGGTACGAAGCGAATGACTTCAGTGTACGTCTAGCCACCACCTATAAAAGCGACAATTTCGAAGAGATTGATGGTGACATGCTCAGATTTGAAGACGACCACGTACAGGTTGATTTCATGGCGCGCTACTACATCAACGACAGCATGCAGGTGTATTTCAACGGCATCAACTTAGGTGACGAACCTTTCTACAACTATTTCGATACGCGCAACCAAAACGCGCAGTATGAAGAATACGGCCGCACGTTCGAACTTGGCTTTACTTGGCAGCTTAACTAGGCAGGTATATCGAAAGTTAATTATCGGGTTTGAAGGCCGTAGGTAATTTGGCCTTCAAACCTGCTCTTAATAATCTGTAAGCCATGTTTTAGTCGATGCGCCATGCATGGTTTGATCTCAGTAAGTTTCAGGACAATAACAACAATGACCAATCAGCGTCACACCAAAACAGTTTTTAAAACCACATTTACCACAGCGGCACTTTCAAGCGCACTTTTGACGTTGTTCAGTTGCGCAGCCTCTCACGATACCAATACCAGCGCAGATACCCATGCAAATATCAAGTTAGCGCACAGCGAAAGCCAGCTAGTAAAAGCAGAAAGCCAAGACATCGCATTACCGCTAACAAAGCTAAAAAATGGTCTAATCCTGACTCTGCACTACCAAACGCACGCGGACCATTCCAACACCAAAAGCGCTTACAAAGACGCTTACAAAGACACCCATGCTAACAACACTAGCAAGGACGCTCGCGCCAACAACAAACATAAAGTTTACGATGACACCCACGCTATCAACATTAACGTTAACGAACATAAGGGTATTTCACTAAGTAACTCTGAAGGAAAAAAACACTTCATTGCGGGACATTACACCTTAGCAAGTGCCGAAGTTGTGGAATCTAATTCAAAACAATGGGTGTCTTTAGTAGTGTTCAATAACAACACCCAGTACATAGAGGTGTATCGCATTAACGCCGCGTCTCTTGAGGGTGATCAACCGCAAACTCAATTGACCAAAGGTTCTGAAGCCATTTGTGCTACAACATCAAGCGCTGGCGAACTGCAAATTGTTAATATCGATGCGACAGGCACATTGAATCAGTATGAATTTTACAACGGGCGCTTTTTATCGCTTAGAGACTTTGCGATAGGTCCAGGCATTAAAAGTTGCGCGATAAATGCCAACACCGAAACGCTATACCTTGCTGACGAATTTGCCGGTGTGTGGCAATTAGACACCGATATTGAAAGTGAGCTAGCAAAAACCCTTATTTTTCACAATCAAGATGTTGCCATTGAAGGTGTAGCCACCCTATCTTCAACGACGGTAGATGGCGTGGATATCGCTGCCTGGGTGAGCCCGGATGCCAGCGGGGTATGGCTTAAAGCGCCATGTCTTACGAAATTTGTCTCGCTAATGAATACGGCGAACGAAAGTAACTCAGCAGCTCGCCAGTTAAAAGCAAACAACAGGTCTACTTCTATTCAGCCTGAATTCGTTCACCTGTCGTTAAGTGAAGAAGGCACACACATTTCTCTTGTTGTTGATGATGATGAATCAGGCGACGTGTTTTCTGCCGAACTTCCCTCAAAACTAAGCGCAGCTTTACTTCATCGACAATGCGGCACCGATTTTAAAGCTACCTCGCCAAAAGAAAATCACATGGAGAAGGCATATACAAATAACAGCGCATCCCAACATGCAAACCTAACTATCAAGGTTAAACCCGATGTTGAAACTGACCCTGTGGAAAATCATGGCGACGCTGCTGACGACCCTGCCATATGGGTCAACTCGCACAGCGCTTCACAAAGCCGCATAATCGGCACCGACAAAAAAAGCGCATTAAATAGCTATGACTTAGCCGGCAAGCTAGTGCAAAGCCTTCCTGTTGGCAGAGTGAATAACGTTGATGTGGGATACAAGGTATCTGTGGCAGAAACCAAAGCTCGGCAAAGCGATACGCCACTTATCGATATCGCAGTGGCATCAAACCGGTCGAATAACAGTTTGTCTGTATTTGAAATAGATAAACGCGGTCATATGACTCAGCTTGGCCACATAAGCACTACACTCAATGATATATACGGCATGTGTCTGTTTGTGTCAGGCGGAATAGCTCATGTATTTGCTAACGACACCAGTGGCCGCTTCGAACGATATAGCGTGTCTATCTCCCCAGACAAAGCTGTTGATGGACATTTAACACAGTCCTTTTCACTGCCCTCACAGCCAGAAGGATGTGTTGTGGATACTAAAACGAGCACGGCATACTTAGGTGAGGAAGGTGCTGGTATCTGGGCTCTAGATTTAACAACATACAGCAATCAGCCCCGGTTCATCGCAAAGATAGAAGCCCCGGTAGAAGCTGATATTGAAGGGCTGGCTCTGTTTGATGTAGATTCACAAACTTACCTAATCGCATCTAGTCAGGGTAATAACAGCTATGCTATCTATCACGTACACACTGAGAACCCTGAAGTCTTGGAACTGATGGGGCTTGTTCAAATTACGGCAGATAAAGCCACGCAAATTGACGGCGTGTCGGAAACAGATGGGCTTGATGTAACCAACGCTAACTTGGGAGGAAGGTTCACCGAAGGGCTTTGGGTAGTACAAGATGGAAGAAACGTCATGCCTAGCGAGACCCAAAACTTTAAGCTAGTTGCTGGTGCTTCACTTAAAGATGCGATCAGAAAATTAGCGAGCGCCAAGCGTGAACGCCACTCACACATGTAACAAATAATACGAAAAGTAAATAAATAAAAAGGAGGCGTTAAGCAATTTAACGCCTCCTTTCTGGTATATGATAAATGCATGGCGTCGCACTAGCTTCTGGCCGTTCTAACCCAGCGCCGCACCTTCATTCATTACGCTACCTGCAGCGCTAAATCCTACCAAGCTAAATTAAAGTGCGTTAGTCTAGCCCGCGCGCTGGTATCCATCATTTAATTGAACATCAATAGCCCGTAGCACTGCCGTTCGATTAATTGAGCCTAACAGTACCCCGTCATCATCAACAATGGGGTAAACTCTCGGCTTTTCCTTTAACAGCAACTGCGCTAACTCTATTACCGACATATAAGGTTTGATAGAAATCACAGGGGTTTTCATGATTTCCCCTACTCTACAAATTTGTTCGCGATAGTAGCTTGACGCAATCATTTGAGCGATACAATCTTGCTCAGACAAAAAGCCCACCACTCTGCCTTTGCTATCGAGTACCGGACCACCACTCTGCCCACTGGCTAATAACACTTCGACAGCCTGCGCAACGGGCATATCGACATTAAGCTTCACTGGGTGAGTATTCATATAATCACTGACTTGCAACGATTCCATTTTCAATTCTCCAGCCGTGGCGCCTAATGTGACCGATACTGCGACTTAATTGGCGTTACGGCACTTCAATTATTTTTAACCACATGTGAAAGCAATTTTCCCCCACACTTTAAGATTAGACGTTTCGTTGCATACAAGCCAGCACATTTAACATTAAAATAACAAATAGTTTTTCAGTGATCAGTCTTTGTAAATTGCCACTTTCACCTCACCATTTCTGTCGATGCTAGCGCGGTACATACCCGCAGAATTGAACGGCATAGCGACGTTACCTTTAGCGTCAATAGCAATCACACCGCCATCGCCACCGGCTTTTACAAGTACGTCGTTAACTACAGTGTTCGCAGCGTCGTTTAACGTTAAACCCTGGTACTTCATTCGCGCACAAATATCTGCTGCCACGTTGTATCGAATAAAATATTCACCATGTCCTGTAGCCGATACCGCGCAGCTTTCATTGTCGGCATAGGTACCCGCTCCAATAACAGGCGAGTCTCCAATACGTCCATACCGTTTAGCCGTCATTCCGCCAGTGGATGTTCCCGCGACAATGTTGCCCTCTTGGTCCAATACTACGGCTCCAACAGTGCCAAAGCGCTCATTGCCTTGCTGCGAACCGTAACCACTCGAGACCTGCTGCATACGTGCTTTCGCTTTATCTAAAGCCTGCTTGCGAAACTCGGTATCAAAAACGGTGTTGTCTACCTGTTCAAGGCCGTTTTCTTTTGCGTAATCTTCAGCGCCTCTCCCTGAAAGCATAACGTGTGGAGATTCATTCATTACCAATAACGCTGCCTCAATGGGGCTTCTTATTGTTTTCACCCCCGCAACAGCACCTGCATTTTTACTGCCGCCGTGCATTATCGACGCATCAAGCTCGTGCTCACCGTCGAAGGTATATACCGCACCTATGCCAGCATTAAACAATGGCGAGCTTTCAAGAATTTTGATGGTTTCTACTACCGCAACCTCACCTTTTTCGCCTTTCTGCAACAACGCGTAGCCATGCTGCACCGCTTGGGTTAATACGCTTTTATAGTCCGCTTCTTTTTCTGACGTCATCGTTGATTTTAAAATGGTTCCTGCACCGCCATGAATAGCGATAGCTACGGGTGTTTTTCCTAATTGTTTGGAATCATCCGCTAATGCGGGAACACTTGTAATGGCAAACGATGCAGCAAGCGCGCCCATTGCATACAGTGCATGTCGAACTTTATTGGGCTGGCGAAAAATACGAGATGGGTTCAAAGGCTTTACTCCTAATAGCTACGTTTTACGTGCGCGCATAACCTGTGAGATGGTTTGAGTACAGATTTCTAGAATCTATTCAACGCGCTCTGTTGATGCGATTTTTACGCGACCTTTGACGTAAGATGACACAATTAGCTTAGGTAGGCTAGGCTACCTCAAGGATCTCTAAGAAAGTATTAAGGTCATCAGTGATGGAAGGGAGTAGCGCTTCAGCGTCTTCCCACTTTTTCGCCTTTGACAATTCCCATAAGCTCTCAAAGTCTCGTTGTAACTGTACGGCACCAATATCTGCAGACATACCTTTGAGCTTCAATGAAAGCACCTGAACCTTTTCGAAGTCTCGACTATCAACAGCCTGCTGAAGTAATTTAAGCTTGTCAGGCGCGCTTCTGGAATACAGCTCGCACACACGGGAAAATAGCGCTTTATCGCCCATTATCCGAGCAATGGCATCGTCTTTTTCCCAACATCCATCAAGCCCCTCTGAATTGTTTTCATCAGCTTGAGTTTGATTGACGTTATCAATTTCAGCCTCCTTCTCCGAGCCCTCGCGAGCGGCGATATCATTAGCTATTTTCGCGTTTTTTATCGTGGGGGCTATTTCTACTTCAGACTCTTTACTTGACTGAGCCTCTGCTCTTGAATGCGATAGCGTGTCGCAGTCCATTTCTTTTGAGATGGCACTCAACAAACTGTCAACCAGTGGGGGTTCGCTGGCAGTGATTCCGGTACCTGACCTCGTATCAGTATCGTTAAGCTCTGCACTTGCTAATGCCGTTATTTGATGCACTAACCATTGTTTCACTTTAGGAATAAGTACATCGGCCATGACAGGCTTTGTCGCAAAGTCGTCCATACCTGCCTCTAAACATTTCTCTTTTTCGCCGAGCATGGCATTGGCTGTCATGGCAATTATAGGTACATCTTTGTGCATCGCTCCTGCCTTACCTTCTCGTATGGCTCGGGTAGCGTCATAACCATTCATATTAGGCATCTGACAATCCATCAATATGCTGTGAATTCTGCGGCCTTTGCTTTCACATTTCGTCAAGAACGCCACAACTTCCTCACCATCGCTGCAGGTAAAGAATTTAACAGGTAAACTTTCCAGCACTCCCTTCGCCACCTCGCGATTGATCATATTGTCATCAACTATCAATAAGTTGGCATTCTCAATAGACAATTGCTGCTCAGTATCGTCTGCTGCCCCTTCATCGTTTGAGATGTCCTCAGCTTTCCCTTTACCTGATGAGATATCTGACTGGTTTAATGTATATCCCGACAGCGCAGCGTCTAACCCTTGTTGGACAATTGCAAAACTCGACCTGAATAATGGCTTTGGCAAGTAAAGCGGCACAAGGTGATTAAAGTGGAAAGGTGTCCCTTCTAGTTTTTGAAGAATATAAACCACAGGTAACGTACCAGCGTCTTTAGTTGCAGCTTGTGCCTGCCATATATCATCTAGCTCACGAATGAGTGAACTGGCCTCGTCCACAATAATGGCATTTAATTGCGTCCAAGGTACTGTTCCTAACTCAGAATGCTTACCTAATACTTGCGGCTCTGCACCGACGTGTAAGGCTAAACAACAGATGTTTTCCTCTAAAGGTGGATAACTTGCAGAAACACCAATTGTGATCCCATTAAGCAGCATACTTTCGTTTTCCACCGCCATTTTATGCTCGAACGCGCTGTCGTACGTTGTTTCAGGAAGCGTAACGAAAAATGAGAAGGTGCTGCCTATGTCAACTTCAGAATTGAACGTAATGTCTCCTCCCATAAGCTGGCTCAATTGCTTGCAGATAGACAAGCCAAGTCCGGTACCTCCGTATTGGGTAGCAACAGATGCATCAGCCTGCGTAAACGCGGTAAACAGTTTGGGCTGATTTTCTTGTGCTATCCCTACGCCCGTGTCACATACGCTGAAATGAAGCTGTTGTGTCCCCGCATCTACATCACTTAACGATGCTTGTAGCTTTATATGCCCTTCTTCAGTGAATTTAATAGCATTGTTCAATAAATTACTAAGAATTTGGTTGATTCTGTGTGGATCTGAGTTTATTTCCACCGGGGGAAGACCTGTTGTATCAACAAGAAGCTGTAGTCCTTTAGAAGCTGCCTTAACGGCAAAGACCTTGGCGATAGACTCGATAAGTGCAAGCGGATCAAAATATTGATTATTAATATCAAGCTTGCCCGCTTCAATTTTAGACAAGTCGAGAACGTCGTTAATCAGCACACTGAGATTGTTGCAGCTAATTTCCATCATGGAAACAAGCTGTTCAGCTTTTTCATTAAGGGGCTGACGCTTAAGTAGCGCCAAGGAGCCAACTACCCCGTTTAACGGTGTTCTCATTTCATGGCTGATATTGGAAATAAAAGAGCTTTTCACTTTGCTCGCTTTTCGCGCCTCTTGCGTCGCTTCAACAAGTTCTTTCGTCCTGCTTACCACTTTTTCTTCAAGCTTCAGGTTTACCCTTTCTATCGCGTCTTTTGCCTTGCGTTCGTCAGTCACATCTCTAATTACAACAGCAACGCCTGAAAACTGTGACTGTTCACCCCAAATGGTAGATGCGGTTATAAGTAGCGTGTGCTCTTCTTTTTCGTCATCGGTGTAAGGGGTTGTAAAGGTACTTTGCTTTCCGCCTTTGGTGAGAACCGATTCAAGCCCTAATAGAGAAAGCTGCTCAAATGACGAATAGTGATGATTTAAAATAAGCTGGCTTGGGATCCCAAAAAGTGACTCCGCTGCCATATTCCAACTTTTCACCACGCCAGCAGAATCTACGCTAAAAATCGCATCTTTAGATATAGCGATAATAGCAACGGACTCACCGCGCACCTTAGCAAGCTCAATGTTTTTACTGTTACTTCGGTGTACGAAGAGTAAAACGCTTACGAAAATTAGCGTAACTACCCCAATTACACTGTAAACGCTAATCCTCTTCTCATTGATAAGGGCTGCCACTTCTGACTGAGACAATGCCGTATGAAGAAAAAACGGGGCGGTTTGCTGATTTCCATTTATCGTAAAAGCACGAGTGACCGTATACAAAGATGAGTTTGTCTGTGCGGTCTGTTTAATTTTAGCCCTACCTATTTTCGAAGGGCTTTCGAATTCGCTCGCCCAATTCACCATAGGATTTAAATCTCTGGAGAAGGACTTATCACTGTCTGGATGACTTACAAAAAAGCCTTCACTGTCGGTAACAAATAGCAATTGATTGCCGACAAGCGTTTGTTCCATTTGCGACAGTAGAAACTGGGCGTTTACATTCATGATTATAAAACCATAACGCTCACCAGAGCTGCTGAAGATTGGAAGAGAAAGGCGAATAACGCTTTTATAAGGAAACTCGAGCTTCCCATATTCACGATTCAAATTGATATCTGAAATATAAAACTCGCCCTTATTGCGCTTAACACTCTCTATGAAGTAACTTCTCGCTGCTTTAGGTTGTAAATCGTTGCCCTTAACTACTAAAACACTTCCCCCGTTTCTTTCCACTCGAATAAACTCATTTCCATCCTCATTGGCTTGAATGATCCTTAATTGATCGACTTCTTCGTTATTTTCGATAAAAGCAACGAAAATCGTTTCTAGTCGCTGCTTCCACTGTTCCAACGTCGTACCGTCTTTGGGGTCTAGATTTTCATTTTCAGTCGCGCGGACGATGCCGCTTATGGGTGGTGTCTGATGTAGAAAGTTAAGCGCATTGATATACTTTCTCACCTGAGAGTTTGCAGCATTTTCAGCACTGGCGGCACTCTCTTCTAATGCCGTGAAAGTTTGAGATTCAGCCGTCGCTTTGATATTACTTTCGAACAAACCAACAACAAGTACAACAAGCACTGTTGCAAGTACTAACGCTAAGCCTAAAGTACTCTTAGCTTCACTGATGGATGAACTGGATTTGAGGAACGACAAACAGGCAATATCCGTATAAATTTTGATAACTTAAAGCTAGTCATCATTTTGTTAATGCGCAAGTTTCGCGCGATACATCAAAACGCAAAATACTCAAAAAAAGACAATAATTAACGCGTTTTTTTAAGTCTTGCCGATGGCTAACAAATAAATCACTGTTCATATTAACGCCAGCATTTGGTATTCAATTTCTCGCGGTGTACACTGCCATCAATATTTCTCTAACATCGCAATAGTGGTTATGCACGCACCTACATTTTTGTGGCACGATTTTGAAACCTTTGGCACCAGCCCACAAAAAGATCTCCCCTGCCAATTCGCTGCAGTAAGAACTGATATGGATTTAAATGTGATTGGTAAACCCATAAATATCATGAGCGCCATTGCGAATGATTATTTACCACATCCAGAAGCGTGTTTGGTGACCGGCATAACACCGCAGCAAACCATTCGCGACGGTTCTAACGAAGCTGATTTCGCCGCGCGAATTTATCAGGAAATGTCGACGCCAAATACCTGTAGTGTGGGCTTTAATAGTATCCGATTCGACGATGAGGTTTCCCGCTACCTGTTTTATAGAAACTTTTACGACCCATATTCACGTGAATGGCGAAATGGCAATAGCCGTTGGGATATAATCGATTTAGCGCGAGCGTGCTATGCACTGAGACCCGATGGTATTAATTGGCCACGCCGAGAAGATGGTGCACCAAGCTTTAAACTTGAGGCGTTAACTGCTGCTAATAACATTGGCCACGAAAACGCTCACGATGCTTTGAGTGACGTCTACGCCACAATAGCCCTTGCTAAACTGATAAAAGAAAAGCAGCCTCGCCTTTTCGATTATGCGCTGTCGTTACGCAGTAAACACACAGTTATGCAGCAAATTGATCTCACTAAACCATCGGTATTGCTTCATATCTCGTCTAAACTCCCAGCCTCTCAAGGCTGTTGTACTTGGGTTATGCCTGTGGCAAAGCACCCAACCAACAACAATGCATTTATCGCTATTGATTTATCGCATGACATTGACAGTTTAGTGAATGACACACCAGAAGAGATTAGACAGGCGCTTTATGCCCCGTCAGATACATTTGACGATGTGCTAGAAAGACCGGGGCTCAAGCTCATTCACGTCAACCGCTCGCCGTTTATTACCACAGCTAAAGCAATGACAGAAGACAATGCCGCACGACTAGGACTGGATCGCGAGCGCTGCTTAGACAATTACAAAGTACTTGCCAGTATGCCCGAACTGGCCACTAAAATCGTAGATGTCTATGATGACGACATTCAAAGTGGTGAACTGGATATAGATCACGCGCTATATAGTGGTGGGTTTCTTAATGACGAAGACAGAAGGTGGTGTGAGCGTGTAATTGAAGCACAGCCCGATGATTTAGCCACTCTGAGTGAAAAAACACAGCACGAAGGGCTCAGAAAGCAGTTATTTCGATACCGCGCTAGAAATTATCCTAATACACTGACCGCAGATGAAATGACCAGGTGGCAGCATCATCGCCAAGCTCGCTTGACTGATTCGGCTTTTCACGGCTCAATCACATTAGAAAACTATATGATGCGGTTGGAATCACTGGCGCATGAACACAGCGACAATCCTGAGAAGCAGGCCATATTACGCGCACTTTACCAATATGCCGAAAACCTTTGACGGGCGTTTTAGAACGCCTTAAATTAGTAGATGAAAAAAATAGACAGGCCGAGAACAAGTCAACGTCAAGTAATCGATAGATGCCGCCGATAAAAAGAATACACGTGCGCAAGGGAATAAAGAAGTTATGAATGGCGTAACAATAAGCTTCGACAAATCAAGAACCTACATTAACTTACAGTTAAATCCTTCTGATTTCACGTCAGAAGTTGATAGTAGGGAAATAAGAAAGCAACTAGAGAGCGGTGAAACTAAGCGGCTGTATGTTTCTGAAAAAGCGTTAAAGTCGGCCTGTGATACAGCTAATCATTATTTCAAGACGGGTGATAGCACTGTCGTTCAGGAACGCGTTGGCGAGCGCAAAAATGCTGAAATTGAATTTCGCATTCCCGAGGATGGGATGCAGGCGAACCTTGTGCTGACCACACCCTATGGCGGTAAACTTCCCTCATTAAGTACCGTTAAATCTCTAGCAGTAAAAAACAGAATCATTCGTGGCTTAAGCACCAAAACCATTGAATCTATGCTTACCCAAGCAAGGCAGTCTCCTCCAGGCACAGTACTAGAGCAAATTGTCGCGAAGGGCCTACCAGCTAGAAATGGCAAAAACTCAAAATTTATTCCCCTGGTACCAAACGCACTTGAAAGGGTGTTAAAACCCCAGACGGGTGATGGCGAGCGCGTGGACATGCGTAATTTAGGCGAAGTTATTTGCGTTAAAGTGAACACGCCTGTGCTGAGAAGAACCGAGCCAACTCAGGGCCGTTCTGGCTTCGATATCAAAGGGAATAAAATTCCAGCCGTTGCGGGCGAATGGGTCAACTTTAAAATGGGCAGCGGCACCGTTGTGTCCGACAGCGACGCCAATTTATTAATGTCTGCAATTTCTGGTATGCCGAAATACCGAGACCAGATAATGAACATTGACGATACCTTCATTTGTAGCGGCGTGAACGTTGGCTCTGGGCACGTGAATTACGAAGGTGCAGTATTGGTAAACGGCGATGTTACAGAGAAAATGCAAATCAAAGCCGCTGGAGATGTAACCATTAACGGCTTTGTGGAGTCGGCGTATATCGAGTCTGGCGGCGACATCATCATTACCGAAGGCGCGATGGGTAAAGTTAACGATACCCAAGGTGAATTCCAATGCCAACTAGTCGCAGCCGGCAGTATCCACGTTCAACACGGTCAAGGCATTGATATACAATGTAGCGGTAATATTACCGTTGGTCGTCAGTTGGCGTATAGTCGCCTGCGCTGCGGCGGCGCAGTCATAGTTGGACAAATTGATAAGCCCATGGGAAATCTATTTGCTTGTGACATTATCAGCCAAGATCGCGTTGAAGCTGGCACTTTAGGTGCTGTATCTGGCAGTACGTTGAAAGTTGATTTTAGCCCGGGCTTTAACCAACTGTTAGAGCGCAAAGACTCTTTAGATGAATTGTTGAAGCAAATTCGCGAAAACAATCTTAAACACAAAGAAAAGATTAACCTTATTCAAGGTAAGAAAGTACCTAAAGAGCTTCAACGTAAAGTAGCTGAAGCGTTAGAGCTTTTTAATAATGAGAGCGCATTGCTGGAATGGCTTGAAAACAAAGCCAACGATGTCAAAGCAGCAAAAGAAAACTACCAGTCTGATATAAAACTTATCGCAAACAAACGTCTTTATCCCGGGGTCTCGGCGAAGCTTAATAACCGTAACTGGCGTTCTGAGCGAGAATACGACAGGGCTCAAATTCGTTACGATTCGCACCAATGGCACTACGACCCTTTAATTTGACCTAACTAGTTCACTGAAGTTACTGTGCCACAGTTACGTTGCCATACCCTTGGCGCTTTGACTGGTACAGTGCCTTCATGGTGCGTTCAAACCACTCTGTGAATTCCTCAGACTCCCTGAGCTCAGATAAACCCATGGCCGTTTTAAAGCTCTCGACAAGCGAGTGATGGGTAGAAATGCAGTCTAACAATCTGTCTGCAAGGTTTTTAGCTGCGTTTAACTCGGTTTGAGGGCACAAGATAATGAACTGTTCACCGCTAAAACGCGAAACAACATCGACTTCTCGAACGGTATTTAGACAATTCGTTGCCACGGCTTTTAGCGCCTCTTCTTTAGCCGAGGGCTCAATTGAATCTCTGTCATCGCTTACAGGGGTTAGTTCGATAACAATTAACGAAGCCGTAGTGTGAAATCGATGGAAACGTGAGATTTCTTCTTCCGCGCGCTGGATCATATGATTGCGGTTATATAGCCCCGTTACCGTGTCGTGAGCAGACAAAAAAGCAAGGGTCTTGTTCTTTTCTAACAAGGTTGCTTGTAACGCACCTATTTCCTCGTTTTTCTGGTTAATAATACGCTTGTAGCCGCTAACGTTTCTATTTCTAAAAGTAAAAAGCAAGAAAACTAAAATGACAATTGCGGTGCTCAAAACCATAACGACATAGTTACGACTATAGCGAACTTGGACATTATTCCACTGCTTATAAATTTCTACCTTTCGCGTTTCTGGAATACGCTCAATGGCAAAGTTAAGCTTGTCCACCAGGTGGCCATAGGTTTTGTTCACACCAAAAGCTAATGAGTCGAAGGGCTCGGCGTAACCAACAATATTGAGGTCTTTAAGCTTCAAATTATTAATGTGCATATTTACGCTCATTAATGAGCCCACCATTACATCAAACTCATCATTCGCCAGCTGCTTTAGCCCTTCTTCTTCAGACGGAATAAGCTTTAAACGTAACCCCGGATAGTGACGTGAAATATATTCAACTTGGCGATAACCCTGAACAATCCCTACTACTCGATTTCCCACTCCTGCATAGCCTTGTATCATTGGCATACCAGACTTAGCCACCAGCACATTGGGCGCTTCAAAATATGGCACACTAAAGTCGAGGAACTGCTTTCGATAGTCGGAAGTATTTAGCATGGGGATAACTTGGCACTTCCCCTGCTGAACGTACTCTAAGCTCTGTTGCCAGCTCTCAGTGGGCACTAGGGTAAACGTTAACCCAGATATTTCAGCAATAAGCTGCATATATTGGGCAGAAATTCCCACATGGATACCGTTTCTGATTGCTTCGTAAGGCGCCCAGTTAGGATCTATACAGTACGTTACATTATTAGATTGTTCAGATGCCGCCTTTTGACCAGCTTCTGCTTGTAGGAGCGCGCTAAAACAACTCGCTCCTACAAACAACATGGTACAAAGCAGATATTTTCTTATTTTTTTCAACTGCACACCCAAAACATGTGAAGATATCGATGACAACCGCGAAGTATTAAGCGTAAATTCAAAAAATGCAATTATTTAGCTGATAATCTCGCTTTTCAGCTAGGTAACGCTCTGTCTTTGCTGAAACTCATCGTTTTCATAGCGCTTTTCATTCATAATTTCGGTCAGGCTTGCCACCGCTTTTTCAATATCGACGAAGCTTAAATACAGTGGCGCAAAACCTATTCGCAGAATATTTGGTGCACGGAAATCTGCAATCACCCCCTCAGCGATCCAAGCTTGGCAAATGGCGTAAGCGTGGTCGTGAGCGAAAGCTAGCTGACTACCTCGATTATCAATATTGGGGCTTACAATGGAAAATTTGTCCAGAAGGCCTGCGCGCTTGGCTTCAGCGATGAAAAATGCCTGTAGCTTTTTGGATTTTTCATCAATAGCTTTAAGTGATACATCTTCAAATACGTCTAATGCCGCATCTAAAATGCTCATTCCAATAATTCCTGGCGTACCGCACAAGTTTTGCTTCACGGAATTGTCGCCAGCGTAATCAGGAGAAAATGAGAAAGGCGAGCTGTGCCCCATCCAACCGGACAAAGGTTGTTGATACTGTGCTTGATGTCGTTTAGCGACATAGATAAACGCTGGCGCGCCAGGGCCGCCATTTAGATATTTGTAGGTACAGCCGACTGCAAAGTCCACATTACATGCGTCTAAGCTGACAGGAAATGCTCCAGCACTGTGCGCTAAATCCCACAAAGTTAAAATGCCCTTTTGGTGGGCTTGCTCGGTAATGATTTGCATATCGAGTTTATTGCCACTTCTGAAATTTACCTGTGTCAGCATCAGTACGGCAATATCATCAGTTAGCTGCGACCCAATGCATGCTTCGTCAACATAGCGAATACTGTAATCGCTGCCGAGTAAGTCAAGCAGGCCTTGCACCATGTATATGTCGGTAGGAAAATTATCGCGGGTAGTCGCTATTACCTTGCGACTTGGGTGCATTTTTAACGCCGCGCTTAATACTTTAAACAGATTGATAGAAATGGAGTCACAACAAATAACTTGGCCACTTTTAGCGCCAATCAGACCGCCAATCTTATCACCCACTATTTGAGGTAGATGGATCCACTGATGCTTGTTCCAGCTTGTAATGAGCCCCTTTCCCCACTGTTCATTGACAACGTCGTCAGCTCGCTGTTTCGCTGCCTTAGGCAGAGGCCCTAGCGAATTGCCGTCTAAATAGACCGTATTAGCGGGAAGCGAAAACGCCTGCGCCTTGTCACGGAGTGGATCTTTAATATCAAGTTGTTCAGCTGAAAAAACCTTATTCATCATGTTCACTAATAACCTCAAGTAAAGCATCAAAGGATGTTGATTCAGGGTGAAGCCAATCGAAATGGCCACCATTTTTAATTATTTTTTGGTTGGTTCCAGATAATACAGCGTGGCGCGCTGGCACAATACTATCAGCATCGCCTTGGAGTAGTGTAATTGGCAAACTGCCATGGGTTGGGCGTGGTGTCGCCCTTTGATATGCGGTTGGAACATCTTCAGGCGTTCCATTCATGAATTTCGCTGTAGCCGACTGGCAGCTGTTATGGCCCATGGCATAGGACTGGATGTCCGTAATTGCCGCTAACCCGATAATCCGTTTTATGTTTGCGCGCGATAAGTTCAAGGATGACGAAGATAGGCGTTGCGCAGCAAGCAAAACTAAGTGCCCACCAGCAGAATGCCCCGCAATGTAAATGTTGGTGTAGCGCCCTTCGTTCTCTATTCGTTTTAAGGCTGTACTTATTGCTTGTGTCACGTCGTCTAAACTACCGGGCCAGCCACCGCCTTCATCACCTACACGCCGATACTCTGTTACGTAGACACCCATCCCAAGCTCTGCTAAAGCATGATACATCCCTTTCGCATGTTCGTAACCGTAGGCATTAAGCCAACACCCACCGTGAATAAATATTAACGCTTTATCAGCATACATTGCGTTCGCAGACAAACGTCCGTGCCAAGTATAAATCGTTTGTAATGGGTCATCGCCGTAGCTGAATTGTTCATCAGCTTCGCTTGTTGGCAAGACACCCAACGCTGAATAAGGCACCTGGCTTATTTTCTTGGGGTAGATAGCTGACGATTCACTGTTGGCATGGGCACTGTTGGCATGGGTGTCATCCGAAGTCTTTTTTTCTTCGCTAGTGTGGGTGTCTTCCGAAACAGCGTCGTCAGAAACATTAACGATTGATTGGGTTTCGTGAAGCGGAGACAGAGTTAAGTCATCGTGGGTGTCTTCATTACTCGATAAAGAACGTGATTCCTCGTAGTGAGTGCCATTGTTATCGTGGGTGTCTGCGTAAGTCGAGTTTACTGAAAACGATGAGTCAGCTTGGACTTTCGCAACAAGCGTTAAAGTGGATAGCGCAACCGCAAGGGTTATAGAGTTGATAACGTAAGTCACTGTCTTCATGCTTTTGTATTTTTCTTTATATTGAACCACAGAGCGAAATCAATGTGATTAGGCTCCGTGATTAAATATTTTACATATTTGCCATCTATAGCTATAGCGGCTTAGAGCATTTCAACGGCAAGCGCTACACCCTCACCACCACCAATACATAAAGATGCGATACCTTTGCGACCACCGCGTTGCTTAAGCGCGTGAAGTAGTGTTACCAAAATGCGTGCACCAGAGGCTCCGATTGGGTGACCCAATGCACAAGCGCCGCCTTTTACGTTTACTTTACTTTCATCTAGTCCAAGCTTCTTGACAGCCAACATGGTTACCATGGCGAAGGCTTCGTTAATTTCGAAAAGATCGACTTCTTCTTTCGTCCAACCTGCCTTATCCAGCACTTTTTCCATAGCGCCAACAGGCGCAACGGTGAAGTTTTCAGGTTCAATAGAATTTGTAGCGTGAGCAACCACGCGCGCAAGCGGTGCTAGACCAAGTTCATTTGCTTTGCTTTCGCTCATTACAACCAGTGCCGCTGCACCGTCAGAGATTGAGCTTGAGTTAGCAGCCGTGACCGTACCGTCTTTTTTGAAAGCCGGTCTTAGTGTTGGAATTTTTTCTGGGCGAGCGGAACCTGGGCCTTCATCGGTATCAACAACAGTATCGCCCTTACGAGAAGAAACTGTAACGGGTACTATTTCATCGACGAAAGTTCCGCTGTTTATTGCTTCATGTGCCTTGGAAAGCGAGCTTAGAGCAAACTCATCCATTTCACCGCGAGAAATATTTTCTTCATCAGCAGTATCCTGTGCGAAGCAGCCCATTGCTTTGCCGTCATAGGCATTTTCCAGACCGTCTAGCATCATATGATCAAGTACTTGGCCATGGCCCATACGATATCCCGTTCTAGCTTTAGGCAACATATATGGCGCATTACTCATGCTTTCCATCCCGCCTGCCACGACTGCTGTCGCACTGCCTGCTTTAATTAAGTCGTGGGCCATCATTACCGCTTTTAAGCCCGACCCGCATACTTTGTTGATAGTTGTCACACCTGCACTTAGCGGAAGCCCCGCCCCCAGTGACGCTTGACGCGCCGGAGATTGACCAAGACCAGCAGGTAATACACACCCCATGATGACTTCATCAATTACAGAGACATCCATCTCTTCACAGGCTGCTTTAATCGCAACTTCTCCAAGTTTGGTCGCAGCAAGCGAAGACAAATTACCGTTGAAACCACCCATTGGTGTGCGCTTAGCTGCGACAATAACTACTGATTCGTTACTCATAACCGTGCCCTTAAAATTCATTAAAATTATAGAGTTAAGTGAAGAAAGCTACGTAGATGTATACAAAAGTAAACACCCCTAACAGCTACAACGTCTTGCCTTCACCATGAAAAATTGACGTTAGCAAAATGTTACTTTACCTTAACGTAAAATGTAATTAACGTTAACGTAAACCTGTACTAAGTATGTGTCAACCAAACACTACGTTTTAATATAGCGGTATATAAAACCATCTACCTTAAAACGATAGTGCTATTGCAATGACACCCAACCTACTACAGAGAATTTAATTACAAAGACACCCACGTCAAAACAAGGGTGTTAAACAGCGCTGAAATACAAGGTACGTGTAATGAGCAAGTACGACGACGAAACAACATATGCAATAGGCGAACTCGCTCGAGAGTTTGACATTACTCCTCGTTCAATTCGTTTTTACGAAGAACAAGGCCTAATGTCACCGTCAAGAACGGGACAAAATCGCGTTTATCTGAACAAAGATAGAGTGCGCTTAAAGCTGATCTTGCGAGGAAAACGACTAGGATTTTCCCTTGCTGAAGTCAAAACACTGTTCGACATGTACGACACCAACCCCAATTCGGCTATTCAGTTAGAAGCCATGCTCGAAATGACTGAACAGAAAAGAGCGGTGCTTAAACAGCAGCTAGAAGACATCCAGATGTTAATGACTGAACTGGATGATGTTGAAGCACGTTGCCGTGAAGAACTCGCAGAACTCAAACGAGGAAATATCGCATGAACACCTCCTACCCTACTTTAAATTTTGGACTTGGCGAAGACATCGAGATGTTACGTGATCAGGTCTATCAATTTGCACAAAATGAGATTGCTCCTCTTGCTGAACAAGCAGACGCAGACAACCAATTTCCAAACCAACTGTGGACAAAACTTGGCGATATGGGTCTATTGGGCGTTACTGTTTCAGAGCAATATGGTGGCTCTGATATGGGCTACCTTGCGCATACTATCGCAATGGAAGAAGTTAGCCGCGCGTCAGGTGGTATAGGTTTGAGCTATGGCGCACATTCGAATCTTTGTGTTAACCAGATCTTTAAAAACGGTAATGATGCCCAGCGTGAAAAGTACCTACCTAAGTTAGTAAGCGGTGAGCATATTGGTGCACTGGCAATGAGTGAACCTAATGCAGGTTCGGACGTTGTTAGCATGAAATTGAAGGCTGAAAAACGCGGCGACAAATACATCCTTAACGGCAACAAGATGTGGATCACAAACGGTCCTGATGCACATACTTTTGTTATCTACGCGAAGACCGACCCTAACGCAGGGCCAAGAGGGATCACAGCGTTTATCGTAGAACGCGATTTTCCAGGCTTTAGCCGCGCACAGAAACTCGACAAACTAGGTATGCGCTCTTCTAATACCTGTGAATTAGTATTCGAAGATTGCGAAGTACCAGCTGAGAACATTCTTGGCAAAGAAGGCGAAGGTGTTCGCGTACTTATGAGTGGCCTAGATTACGAACGCCTTGTTTTATCAGGCGGCCCGCTTGGCATTATGCAGTCGTGCATGGATATCGTAGTACCTTACATTCACGACCGTCAGCAGTTTGGTCAATCAATTGGTCAATTCCAGCTAGTACAAGGCAAAGTAGCTGACATGTACACGCAAATGAATGCCGCACGCGCGTATGTCTACACCGTTGCACAATCATGCGATCGCGGTGAAACAACGCGAAAAGATGCTGCTGGCGCTATTCTTTACTCAGCGGAACTGGCAACCAAAATGGCATTAGATGCCATTCAGCTACTTGGTGGTAATGGCTACATCAACGAATACCCGACGGGACGCTTATTACGTGATGCCAAGCTTTATGAAATTGGCGCGGGAACGTCTGAAATTCGCCGAATGCTTATAGGCCGCGAGCTATTTAACGAATCGAAGTAATACGGAGTTCTGGGTGGAAACAAACTTCATTTGAAACAGGGAAAGCTTAGGCATTCCCTGTGTTATAGAAATTAGGAAGACACCCACCCTACTCTATTTAAAGTAGATTTAGAAAAGCTGAACTTTATTAATAGGCTAATGAATTGCAAAGACACCCACCGCAGCGAAAGCGCTTAGCATGGGTGTCTGGCTAATCATCTTGCTAACTAGTGGTTAACGCGACAGCCGTCGCCTAGGCCCAACACAAGGAGGGGTTATGCCCGTTCTTCGCTCAAGTATAAATACGAAATCTGAAACATTTATCGCAAATGCTGAACACATGCAGGCTCAGGTAAATGATCTCTTCGAAAAAATCGAACAAATTTGCCAAGGTGGCGGTGAAAAAGCGGCGGAGCGCCACGTGTCTCGAGGGAAACTTCTACCTCGCGACCGAATCAACGCACTGATTGACCCAGACACGCCCTTTCTGGAAATAGGCCAACTGGCAGCATGGGAAGTCTACGAAGACTATGTACCTTGTGCCGGAGTCGTTGCCGGTATAGGCATCGTTGCTGGTATAGAGTGTATGATTGTAGCTAACGATGCTACTGTAAAAGGCGGGACTTACTACCCTCTTACTGTGAAAAAGCACCTTCGCGCTCAGACTATCGCAGAGCAAAATAACCTTCCTTGTATTTACTTAGTAGATTCAGGTGGCGCTAACTTACCTCGCCAAGATGATGTATTCCCAGATAGAGAGCACTTTGGTCGCATCTTTTTTAATCAAGCGAATATGTCTGCTAAGAATATTCCTCAAATTGCGGTAGTAATGGGTTCCTGTACAGCTGGTGGTGCTTATGTTCCCGCCATGGCTGATGAAAGCATTATCGTTAAAGAACAAGCGACTATTTTTCTGGGCGGTCCACCGCTTGTTAAAGCTGCAACAGGTGAAGTGGTTACCGCAGAAGAGCTTGGTGGTGGTGACGTTCATACTCGAATTTCGGGCGTTGCCGACCATCTCGCCAACAACGACCACCACGCACTCTCATTAGCACGTAATGCTGTCTCCAGACTAAACAGAAAGAAGCCAGAATGCCTAGATGTGGCCGAGGTAAAACCTCCACGCTACGACACCAAAGAAATTTACGGCATTGTGCCTGCTGATAGTCGTCAGACATACGATGTAAGAGAAATCATTGCGCGTATTGTGGATGACTCAGACTTTGATGAGTTCAAACCGCTTTACGGCACAACCTTGGTTTGTGGTTTTGCGCGCATTTTCGGTTTCCCTGTAGGCATTGTGGCTAACAACGGCATACTTTTCGGTGAAAGCGCGCTTAAAGGTGCTCATTTTGTCGAACTATGCGCGATGCGAAAAATCCCTCTCGTGTTTTTGCAAAACATCACAGGCTTTATGGTCGGTAAGCAATACGAGCACGGCGGTATCGCAAAACACGGCGCAAAAATGGTAACTGCCGTTGCATGTGCGAATGTGCCAAAGCTCACAGTGCTTATCGGCGGAAGTTTCGGTGCAGGTAACTACGGCATGTGCGGCAGAGCCTATGACCCACGCATCCTTTTCATGTGGCCAAACGCTCGAATTTCTGTAATGGGTGGTGAACAAGCTGCTGGCGTTCTCGCTCAGGTTAAGCGCGACCAAAAAGAGCGCTCAGGCGAATCATGGTCTGCAGAAGAAGAAAAGGCATTTAAACAACCTGTTATCGATACGTACGAAAAACAAGGACATCCATACTATGCGTCTGCAAGGCTTTGGGATGATGGCGTTATTGACCCAGCGGATACGCGATTAGTGCTTGGTCTATCGCTTTCAGCGGCGCTTAACAAGCCTATCGAAGACACCCAATTTGGCATATTTAGAATGTAGGAGTGCAGGTAATGGAACAATCAGTGATTTACAGCGTAGATGAAAGAAACATTGCCACTGTTACTTTAAACAGAGCTGAAAAACATAATGCCTTTGACGACGAAATGATAAACGAGCTTACTCGCGTTTTTAAAAAAGCGGGTGAAGACGCAAACGTTCGCGCGCTAATTTTACGAGCGGAAGGCAAAAGTTTCAGTGCAGGGGCCGATCTTAACTGGATGAAAAAAATGGCCAGTTATACCGAAGCGCAAAATGAAAGTGATGCACTTGCATTAGCAACTATGCTGCAGACGCTTTATAAAATGCCGAAGCCCACAATAGCAAGAGTACAAGGTGCAGCTTTTGGCGGTGCTGTTGGTTTAATTGCATGTTGCGATATTGCTATTGGAAGCAAGCTCAGTAAATTTTGCTTAAGTGAAGTTAAAATTGGCCTTATTCCAGCAACTATCAGCCCTTACGTTGTTGAAGCAATGGGCGCACGAGTATGCCGACGCTACTTCCAGACCGCTGAAGTATTTTCTGCGCGCAGAGCAAGACGACTCGGACTTTTGAGCGAATCAGTAACAGAAGACGAACTCGATAGCACTATCGACAATATTTTATCAAACATACTGAAAAACGGCCCCCAAGCAGTGGCGAAAGCAAAAGACTTAGTGCAATGGGTGTCTACGCAAGAGATTAACGATGCCCTTCTCACAAAGACGAGCAAACTTATCGCACAAGTTAGGACATCTGAAGAAGGTCAAGAAGGTCTGTCAGCCTTTTTAGAAAAGCGCAGTGCTTCATGGGTGGAGGTTAAGAATGATAAATAAATTACTAATTGCAAACCGTGGTGAAATTGCATGCCGCGTTATAAAGACAGCCAACACTCAAGGTATAAAGACGGTAGCCGTTTACTCTGACGCCGACAAAAATGCCCTTCATGTACAAATGGCTGATGAAGCTGTTTATCTAGGGCCATCTCCGTCGAAGGAAAGTTATTTACGAGGCGAGTTGATAATTGAAAAAGCAAAGGAGCTTAGTGTAGACGCTATCCACCCAGGCTACGGCTTTCTCTCAGAAAATGCTGAGTTTGCGAATCTATGCGCCAAAAACAATATTATCTTTGTAGGCCCACCAGCATCTGCAATTGAAGCGATGGGTTCTAAGTCTGCCGCCAAACACATTATGGAAAAAGCTGGTGTTCCTTTGGTTCCAGGCTATCACGGCGACGATCAAAGTGAAGCGGTATTAAAAGGCGCTGCCGATGAAATGGGATACCCAGTCCTATTAAAAGCCGCTGCTGGCGGTGGCGGTAAGGGCATGCGCCAAGTTTGGAGTGAAAAAGAGTTTTCTCAAGCATTAAACGCAGCCAAACGTGAATCTATGGCGAGCTTTGGTGACGACCACATGCTGGTTGAAAAGTACCTGACGCGCCCTCGTCATGTTGAAATTCAAGTTTTCTGTGACACCCATGGCAACGGCGTATACCTTTTTGAACGTGATTGTTCGGTTCAACGCCGACACCAGAAGATTATTGAAGAAGCCCCTGCCCCCAATATGTCTCAGTCAGTGAGAGAAAAAATGGGTGAAGCGGCTATACTCGCGGCGAAAGCCATTAACTATGTAGGTGCGGGAACGGTTGAGTTTTTACTTGATGAAGACGATTCATTTTACTTCATGGAAATGAATACACGCTTGCAAGTAGAGCATCCTGTGACAGAAATGATCACCCGTGAGGACTTGGTTCACTGGCAATTAACTATTGCCGAAGGAAAGCCCCTTCCCAAACAACAAAATGAACTCACCTTAACAGGACACGCATTCGAAGCGCGCATTTATGCTGAAGATCCAAACAACGAGTTTCTACCTTCTACCGGCACGCTGCGCCTTTTACGTACGCCAAAAGAAAACGACGTAGTTCGCGTTGACACAGGTGTCGTTGAAGGTGATGAGGTAAGCGTTTTTTACGACCCTATGATTGCTAAGCTTGTGGTTTGGGGAGAGAACCGTGAGATAGCGCTCAAACGCCTAATTAGTGCATTGGGTGACTACTATATTGACGGTGTAAGCACAAACATCGACTTCTTAAAGCGTGTGGCTACACACCCTGCGTTCGTTGCCGCTGAGCTTACAACTACGTTTGTGGAGAAACACCATGATTCGTTGTTTAGCGCGACAAGTAATGATGCAGCTAGCGATGACACCCAAGTAAACATTCCTGTGATGGCATTGCTTTCACTTTTAAATAGAAAAGTTTCTAGAAGCGATAAAACCCCATCTGTGTGGTCAACCGCCGGTGCGTGGCGCGCTAACGCAAATCACACAGAAACTCTTACATTGCTTTGCAACCAAGAAGAAGTGCATGTTGGGGTCAAACACCAGCGTCACGGAACTGAAGATGCTTGGGAGCTAACTGTTGGAGACAATTCCTATAACGTTAAAGGCAAGCTGGTAGATAGTGCTTTGCAAGCAACGATTAATGGATATAAATCAACATTTACTTTTTCAGATAATGATGGCGTGTTTACACTCTTCAACAAAGACACCCATGCTAAGTTCAGCCTAATCTCAGCATCTCTTGGTGATGATAACGATGATAACGGCGACGCTAATTTCAGTGCCCCGATGAACGGAACCATAGTGGCGCATTTGGTCGAAAAGGGTGTATTGGTCAAAAAAGGCGAGCCTATACTTGTTATGGAAGCGATGAAAATGGAGCACAGCATCATTGCCCCGCACGATGGTGCAGTGGAAGAGTTCTTTTTCAATCCTGGTGAACTAGTTGACGGTGGCGCAACACTGTTGTCGTTCTCCACTAAAGAAGCTGCCGAGGTTTGATGTGATGTTTCCTAAAGAAGTGAGTATTGTTGAAGTAGGTCCTCGAGATGGCCTTCAGAATGAAAAGCAGGCCTTAAGCGCCGAACAAAAGATTGAACTTATTCAACTTCTTTCTAAAACTGGCCTTAACCGAATCGAAGCAGGAAGCTTTGTATCGCCCAAATGGGTGCCACAAATGGCGAACTCGGATGCGGTTTTTAAGGCGCTTAGCCCCGAAGACAAGATTCATTATTCTGCATTGACACCCAACCTTAAGGGCTTGGAAGCAGCCATTGAAGCGGGTGCGAAAGAGGTTGCAGTATTCGGTGCTGCCTCTGAGTCCTTTTCACAAAAGAACATTAACTGTTCTATAAGCGAGAGCTTAAAGCGTTTCGAGGCAGTGTTTGACCTGGCAAGCGAAAACAAAATCAAAGTGAGGGGCTACGTTTCATGCGTAATGGGGTGTCCTTATGAAGGTGAAATTTCACCTAGTGCCGTTACACAGGTGAGTAAGGAACTTATTGACATGGGGTGTTACGAAGTATCCCTTGGCGATACTATCGGCGTAGGCACACCAATGTCTACAAAACTGCTATTAGATGACGTCTTAAACGAGGTTGATGTCAGCAAAGTTGCCGCCCATTTCCATGATACTTATGGACAAGCGCTAGTGAATTTATACACTGCCCTTGGATATGGCATCTCTTCCATTGATTCAGCTGTTGCAGGACTTGGAGGCTGCCCGTATGCCAAAGGTGCAAGTGGGAATGTTGCAACTGAAGACGTCCTATATATGTTGAACGGTATGGGTATATCAACAGGTATAGACATGGCGAAATTGTTAAAAGCGTCTTCTTACATTTCAGAACTTTTAGGCCGCTCTCCCGTGTCGAAAGCAGCTAATGCGCTTCTAGCAAAATAAAAAACTGATGGGGGGATGCGGCAATGCGCCCCCTCTACCCTCTAAGAAAGACACCCACCCTAATTGTGAAGTTTCACGTAAAATCACCGTTTATGTGATGGATGTCTTTATAAGTTTATAGGCACAAACTCAAAAATACATTCTTTCACGCTCAGCCAGTTTACTTTGCAATGGATGTCTCTTCAAATATTCATTACTTTTCATCGAAAAGTCTTACGTTGGGTGTCTCTTCTAAAACAAAACAAGTCCATCGGTCAGGTCACAACTGAATATTCACAATGCTAAGGTCACACAATGACTAATTACCTTGCATTTATCTAACATGGCTCAAAGCAGAAAATCCCTCATTAGTTTAAAAGATACACCCTACTATCATTGTATATCTCGCTGCGTGCGCCGTAGCTACTTATGCGGGTACGACCGAAACAATAGAATTAGTTACGAGCATCGAAAATCGTGGGTAGAACAACGGCTGTTATTTTTGAGCCGGGTATTCGCGATAGATATTTGTGCTTACGCTGTTATGAGCAACCATGTCCATATCGTTTTATGCGTGAATAAAGAGGCAGCGCTCTCATGGTCATTACAAACTGTGTTACATCAATGGCATAAAATGCACAAAGGAACCGTACTCACTCAAAAGTTTATGAAGGGCGAAATCTTGAGCGAAAGTGAGTATGAGACAGTTAAAAGTACTGCTGATGTGTATAGAAAAAGGCTCTACGACATAAGCTGGTTTATGAGAAATTTAAACGAGTATATTGCGAGAAAAGCAAACGAAGAGGACGATTGTACTGGCAGATTTTGGGAAGGTCGCTTCCGTTCACAAGCATTGCTAACAGAAAAAGCTCTACTGTCATGTATGGCATATGTTGACTTAAACCCTATACGCGCAAAGGTCGCAACGGGCTTACAAGACTCATATCACACAAGCATTAATAAAAGATTGAACACGAGTATTTCACAAAACAAGACAATAAAAGGGTTAATGCCATTAAAGAGCCACCAACGATGTAGAAACACTCGCGGCTTAGATTTCACATTGAATGACTATTGCGATCTTCTTAACCAGTCAATCGAACTGTTGCGCGACACCGATTCGACAGCCGCTCAAACGAGACCCATTCAACATGTAAAACCTCTTGGTGTATGCCAACATCATTGGCATCACATTATCAGTGATTTCGAAAACGTGTTTTCAGTCGCGGCAGGAGACGGTTCATCTATGCGGAAGTTCCAAGCAAATACTAAAAGAAAACGAATGGCCAAAATATCTTCGGCAGCGATATGCTTTCACTAAACCATTCTACTTTTCGTCAGGTAAGATAACAGTAGTGATAATTGCCAGTAACAGCATACCAGCCATAATATAAACCACTGAAAAAGATAAAACAGGGGTTAATGCAGCGTAAATTGCACCGAATGCCAATAAAATTATACCTATAGCCGTGTTTGAGAACCCAACCAGCTCTGTTCTTTCATGGCCTTCTTTAACATCTAAACTATATGTCTTCCGTCCGGTTCTTACGCCAGCATGGGATACCGATAACAAGAAAAACAACAGTGCTGAGGTTACAACCGTCGTCGTTTGCAATGTAAGCAAACCAATGCATGAAATTATTGCGAGTAACCCTGAAATTTGAAGTGTTAACTTTGCGCTTTTGTCTGCAATCTTTCCCCAAATTATTGATGATATAAGAGCAGCAGTTGCTTCGGCTCCTATATAAATAGGAAGCAGCTCTTTTACATCTCCATTTTTTTCTATCATGAAATAAGGCGCAACCAAGGCTGAGTGAACGAAAAGCCCTCTTACCAAAATGAATTTGTAAACCGTGGCGTCGAAGTCAATACTAAACGCTTTCTCCTCTTTACCACCCACATCTACCGTCGTTTTAACAGGCCATACACATATAAGGGTCAAAACAAATGATAAAAGACTCCCGCACAAGACAATCAGCAGTACGTTCGAAGAAAGAGAGCCGTCGTAAATTGTCAAAGGTATAGCGATAACAAGGGTGACCATGCCTGAAACGGTAGATGCAATTCCGATTAGGTTACCCCGCTCTCCTCTCTTAGCTACGTCAGCCTCCATATCTTTCACGGTAAGAGAACAGGCAGAGCGACCCAGGCTCAGGAAGACAAGGGAAATAAGTATCAAGGTACCCGCCAAGCCCCCTGAAAATGAAATGACCGCGAGCAGCATACAGAAAACTGAAAGCGTTTGTGTGAGCATACCGACACGCCAAACCAAGTGCCGCTGAGTATGTTTTCGAAGATAAATGCTAATAAGTACTTGAGGCAGAAGCGCGCCCGACTCTCTAATTGGAACCAGCCAGCCTATCATCCAAACTGGTGCGCCAATGCTAATAAGAAGTGCGGTCAAGGTTGTTTTAGCAGAGATCAGAAGGTCGGCTAGTTTATTAAGCGAAAGGCCTGTAATAAGTAAATTTTTTTGTTTCATGGAAGGTAAGCATGCACCGCAATTCGATTGAACATATACGGTGCACTTATTCAGTCAGATCAGAAAGTTGTATGCCCTACCCAGCGTTTTCGGCGAGTATTTTGAGATTTTCTAGACCCATTTCGAAATCAGGACCAATCATGCTGTCCATCATCAAAGCAAAATATTTGTTTATAGGGTTATTGTCTACCGAGCCTTCATCTCTCCAGGTTACAAGAGAACCATTTTCTGTGGGCTCAATTTCTACGACGCCCGATGAACCCATGTCAAAATCGGGAAAATATAATCGGTACATCACACGTCTGTTATGCTCTAGTTGCGTAATCTCCATTTCTCCATTTCCCTCGGTTTCACTTAACCACTCGGAACGCATCCCAATAGCCCTATCAGGCCCTGAATAATCAAGTTTCATATCAGGATCACGCTTGAACCATACGCCCCATTTCTTCCACTCTTTCAAATCAACGACATAGGGATATATTTCTGATGGCTGAGCATCAATATTAATTGTTCTTTCAACGCTGTAATCTTTAGGGATAAAAAAGCTTGTTGCGACAAATAATACGATAACAACACCTACGACCATTAAGAGTTTTTTTAACGCTCCCATCTGAGACTCCATAAAAGAATTGACCCTTCAAATATAACATTTAATTAACATTTGTCACTTAAAGATCTTTCTTGCTCATTTTACTGTTAGATAGACACCCATCCCGTCATGTTTAACGCAGTTGAAAGCAAATTTATACTCAAAATAACTATTATGAGGCTTCTCTTTCGCGTTACCGAGAAAGGACACTCAGCAATAAAACCTTATGATGCATGAAGTAACCACTTCGTTTATCGAGCAAAGTGTAGACTAACTTTCTACAGTTTAAAAATGGGTGTCTACACAATGACTTGCTTTGATCGAGGGTCTTTTCAGGATGCGCATGATGAAATTGAGTTGCGTGTCTCGCTAACTTTTTTATCGTCATATTTACTAAGTAACTAACTCATAGTAGCGATGGGTGTCATGCTAATACTTTAATTCTAGAAGCCTATTCCAGCTTAAGAATAATAGATAAGGGTGGGTGTCTCTGTAAGGGCGAGAGCCCCCCAACCTACAATTTTTTAAAAACATTTACCATTTCATCACAAAGCATGAAAATCGCGCTGTCATTCTAAATTATCTTGTGTAATATGGATTTAGGTTATCAAGAAAGCCTGTTCAATCAGGCCTATCATGCATAGCGCAGTCAATCGCAACACTTCGTTTTCTTTTTATATTTCTATCGATACACAGTTGTCGCTTTATTACAGGAGTTTATAGGAAATGGCAGATCAAAGTTCTCGTTACATCAGTAACCTTACTCGCGATACATATGCGCTCATCCTCGCGGGTGGTAAAGGTTCTAGACTACACGAGCTCACTAATTGGCGAGCCAAACCGGCACTTTATTTCGGCGGTAAATTTAGAATTATCGATTTCCCGCTATCAAATTGTGTTAATTCAGGTATCCGTCGAATAGGCGTGGTTACCCAATACAAGTCGCATTCTCTTATTCGTCACTTGGTTCGCGGTTGGGGTCATTTCAAAAAAGAACTTGGCGAATCTGTAGAAATCCTACCCGCTTCTCAACGTTTCTCCGACAGTTGGTATGAAGGAACCGCAGACGCGGTCTTCCAAAACATAGATATCATTCGTGATGAGCTTCCAAAATATGTCATGATCCTTTCAGGCGACCACATCTACCGCATGGACTACGGTGATATGTTGGCCAAGCACAAAGAGTCTGGTGCCAAAATGACGGTTTCATGTATGTCGGTGCCCTTGGAAGAAGCTGCAGGTGCGTTTGGCGTTATGTCGGTTGATGAAAACTATCGTATTAACGGATTTGAAGAGAAGCCAGCTAACCCTACTCCACTTCCTAATGACCCAACGCGCTGCTTAGCATCTATGGGCAATTACGTGTTTGATACAGAGTTTTTATTCGAACAATTACGTGTTGATGCTGAAAATATGGGCTCGCAGCGAGACTTCGGTAAAGACATCATTCCATCAATCATCGCCGACCACCCTGTATACGCTTATCCTTTTGAGAAAAGTGGCGGAGACAACGCCTATTGGCGCGATGTAGGTACTATCGATTCATTTTGGGAAGCCAATATGGAAATGGTTGCTCCTGTACCTCAATTGAACCTTTACGATAGAAAATGGCCCATATGGACATACCAAGAGCAACTGCCACCAGCAAAATTTGTTTGGGAAGACCACGACAGACGTGGTGAAGCGATTAACTCCGTAGTTTCTGGGGGTTGTATAATTTCAGGCTCTACACTTCGTTCATCTATTTGCTTTTCCAATGTACGCGTACATTCCTATGGCCTTATTGAAGACGCCGTAATTCTTCCTGATGTGGAAATCAAACGCCATTGCAAGCTGAAAAAGGTGATTATCGATCGAGGTTGTGTCATTCCTGAAGGAACTACAATTGGTTACGATCACGAGCAAGACAAGGCACGTGGGTTCCGCGTATCTGAAAAAGGCGTGGTACTGGTGACGCGAGAAATGTTAGGTCAACCCGTGGGTGGACTAAGCAAGCCTAGAAAGCACGACTAACTCATTTATCCTAATGTTATGGCGAGATTGATTTTGGCGTTAAAGCGCTTAAATCAATCTCTGTAATATTTAATTCGCCTCATTACTCCACTGCGTTAATGTACGCTCAATAAAGCTCGCTACCTGCTCAGGGTGTTCTAGTGGAAACATATGGCCACCATCGAGCACGCTATGCTCAATAGCATTATGCTTCAGAAGCCGCGAGTACATTTCTGGCTTACACACGTTACTTTTGCTTCCTGTCGCCAATACGGCCGGACACTTAAGCCTTCCTTTATATTTACCCAAATTGTGCGGAACATTGCGAAACAAATCTGCTTCTACTTCTGCACGAAATGTGAGCGAAATATTGTCCCCCTTCAAGGCGGTTACAGATTTTACATAATCGCGCACGCATCGTTTATCCATATCCCTAAACAATGCTTTGCTGTGAAAGTACGCCACCATATCGGTATTGCTTGGCCAACTGGTATTGCGTGTTTGCGCGAGTTTCGCTGGCGTAAGCTTGTTAATTAACGGCGTGTGTTTCGCGAATTTAAAAAAGTAACTTAACGGGCCGACAACAAGTGGCGGATCGAATAAAATGATGCCTCTGAACAGCTCTGGCGCTTCGCAAGCCGCCATGTAGGTAATTACAGCACCAAATGAATGCCCAATACCATACACGCCTCGCGGATCCTTGTTCTCTTTTTTTATATGCTTGATAAGTTCTTGAACTTGATTGCGCCAGTTACCATTCACAGGAAGCTGAGGATCGTGTCCGAAGCGCTCAACATGAAGACGGTGAAAGTGATCAGGTAACGCTGAAAACATCGCATTATAACTACCTGCCGGAAATCCATTTGCATGGGCAAAATGAAAACTCAACTCTGACGATGTCACCAATACACTCCTTTATACTCAAACAACAAAGGGGCTTTAAATCAGCCCCTTAGCATGAAAGTTCGATAATACTATAAGCCTCTGGCTTCTGCCATTTCCCAATCTTTTACAATCTTTGTGCTCGTCCATAAGAACACGGCAATAGAAAGCGCGTAAGGAACTACTAGGTAGATGAGTGCCTGTCTCAATGCCTCCGTCTCGCCTAAAGATGGCACCAATGCTTGGCTAATAATACCAGTCAGCGTTGGGCCACCGCCCAGAGCAATGATGTTCAATACAAAGAAGAATAACGCTGTCGACATGGCTCTTACGTTTATTGGAGCTAGTGTCTGTGCCATCGCAAAACTTGGGCCTAGATATGAACCACTGGTGAATAACAACAGCGCCATGAGCCCTACTGATAACCACAAATCTTGCACTTGTAACGATGCATAAAATGCCGGCACACCAATAATAAGTGCGATAGCGGGCAATAACGCATAAGCTTTTTTATTGTGCTTACCCCATCTATCAGCAATATAGCCTCCTAGCCATACACCGAGCGCATAGGCGGTGCCATTGATAATGCCAAAAACGATTAGCAACTGTGTAATATCTAAACCCGCAAAGGCGCGAACGTAGTAATCAATTACCCACGTCGATATGGCATAGTTACCGAATGATCCAAAGGAAATACCCAGTGCCATTCCCCACCACGTCGGAATTTTCAGTAACATCTTGAGGGACGACTTTACACTCGGCTTATTCGCATCATCTGCGCTTGGTAAAGAGACCGTTCTGGCAGGTTCCTTGACCGTGAGCTTAAGCAAAATAGCCAGTAACACCCCTGGAATACCCACGCTGTACATTACCGTTCGCCAGTCGGCAGAACCACCCTGTAAAAAGAACGCTGATGCAAAAAACGCAAGCATGACGCCAAAAGGAATACCTAAAGAGTATATTGCGAGCGCGCCCGCGCGTTTTTCTTTAGGGAATAAGTCAGAAATAATACTGTGGGACGGTGGACTACCACCCGCTTCACCAATGCCGACACCAATACGTGCTATGGCAAGCTGCATGTAATTGGCAGCTAACCCAGATGCAGCGGTAAATCCACTCCAAAGCGTTAGAGAGATCGCAATGATATTAACGCGGCTGTACCTGTCGGCAAGCCATGCAATTGGAATCCCCATCACGGTATAAAGTAGCGCAAAGTAGATGCCTTTAAGCCACCCAAGTTGGGCATCATCTAACCCCAAATCGGCTTTGATAAAAGGAGATAGAATCCCAATGATTTGCCTGTCTATAAAGTTAAAGGCATACACCAAGGTTAATATGAATAGAACGTAATTCCGGTAACTTCTAGATGCTCCTGCTTCTGCAGCGGGAATACCTTCAACGTGAGTATGGGCCATAACAGTCCTTTTAAGTGACAATAGCCCAGTCTATGCATTAGGCAAAAAAATAAACAACTAATTGTTACTTATTTGTTAACATAACGAAAATTTCTAACTGAGGCTTTTCGTTCTATAGCGCTTAAGGTACGATGACAAACACTTAACTCATCAGACCAGACAAGCAAATATGACAGTAGATGAATTGCTCAATATTCCTCAATTATCTCAAACTTCGGAAAACACATGGAAAGTTGATGGACTAGTTATCCCTAAGACGTGGGGACAGGGACGAACTGCGTTTGGAGGAATTTCTGCCGGTATGCTTTACACCGCAGTAAAGCAGCAAGTCACTGATAACCGCGTGCTGCGCTCTTTTACCACCAACTTTGTTGGTCCCCTATCTCTTGAAGTGCCTTTTTCTATCGAAGTAACGCTACTTAGAACAGGGAAAAATGTCTCTCAGTTCACCGCTCATGCTATTCAAGACGGCAAAAGCTGTGTTTTTTCGCAAGCCTGTTTTGGGGTTGCGCGTCAGTCAGGTATTCAAGTTGAGAATACAGATACACACGACATGCCTCAGCCGAATAAAGCAAAGTTCATCCCGCAAGTACCTAAAGTTACGCCTAAATTCTTGCGCTATTTTGATTTGGCAATTGAAGATGGCGGCATTCCATTTACGCGCAGAAAAACCAGCCATTACCACGGCTTTATGCGCTTCAAACAGGCCCCCGAAGCCATCACTGATGCACATATCATTACTATGATCGACGCATGGCCACCTACACTTTTACAAATGATGAAGCTTCCGGCACCAGCCAGTACAGTAAGTTGGAACTTGGAATTTATCCATCCTCACAAGCCGGTAAGCCCGACAGACTGGTTTGCTTATAAAGCTCACACAAGACAAGCTGCAGATGGTTATGGTCATACTGAAGCGACGATTTGGGATAAGGATAATGAAGTGATTGCCATCAGTAGGCAAACCGTAGCGATTTTCGACTGATCGCTACGGCATTTCGAAAAGCACGTTAAAAACGTTACGTTAATACAGCATAAACGCGTTAGGGTTAAACAGGGAAATTACCGAAATACACTGCAGATTGGTGATATCTAGCGCGTCTTCTAAATCTTCGCGATTAAGCGACAATGCCTCATGCAATTCTGGCTTTAAGTTGTGATAACTCGGGTAGATCTCAGGGTTAACGTTATCGAGTGCCAACACATACGAGAGTTGTAGAATCTTCTCATCTGTAGAAGCAGACTCCTCCTCTTCTTTGTGGATACTGGCAATTGGCGTATAAATAGAGCTTGGAATATCCCACTTTTCAATTAATCTTGCCGATAATTCCGCATACGTGAACCCTAGCACTCCAAATTGAAGTTCAGCAGGACTTACTCTGGTGTTGAATGCCTGACAACGGGTTGCCGACTCAGGCAAAACCGAAACGGTTACCAGCTCGCCTATGTTGTGTAGCAGCCCCGAAACAAAGAGTCGCTCAGGCTCACGAATATTGCGCATATCCGCAAAGTACTTTGCCAGAAGACCGCACGAAACACTTTGCTCCCAAAACTTGTCGAGATCGATACGTTGACCGTCTACATCACTGAATGCTTGGCTTACGCCATAAGCCAGTGCCAAGTCGTAAGTGGAGCGGGTCCCCACTACCTGGATGGCTCTTGTGACGGTGTCTATTTTATTAGGAAAACGATAGAGCGCTGAGTTTGCTACTCTTAGCAATTGCGTTGCCAATGACGGATCGAAAGCAATAATATCGCCGATGTCGTCAATGCTTGAAGCTTCATCATCCATACAAGCTTTAAGTCGAGTTACCGAATCAGGTAAAACAAAGAGGTTTTCCGCTTTCGAAACTAATTCATCTAAATTCATTCGTGCACTCTCTTTCATGCCGCCTTTGTCAATATAGCGTTGAAGGCACCTCCATTCGCCTTGTGTCCATTAAGGTATAGGCACAAAAATGTAGTTGGTCAATAAGTATCAACTAGTAAAAAAGTATGATTTCTTTACTAATCATTAAGTTAACCTGAATCCTTCATAAGCCTTGATACCGCGGGGCTCATTTTCAATTTGAAAATCTTGCTTTACGCTGAACATCAACAATCCACGCAACGCCGCTGATACGCACTACACTCGTGTATTCAGCGCATCTCTGGAAGGCCTGTATTATAGCTTTTTGCCCCTTTTTACATACAAATAATTCTAATACACAGAAAAACTTAGGGTAATTACCTATAAGAATTAGATTTTCTAAGGAACACTTGCTTTTGTAATGACCAATTCAAATTTATGGTAGTATTTGCATACTATTCACTATGCCCTTGATGGCAAAATTCTTAAAGCAAAAGTTGTAATCCATCCATGTTAAATGTCGCTGTTATCGGTTATGTGTGGCCTGAGCCAAATTCTTCGGCCGCGGGCCAAAATATGTTAGCTATTATTAAGCGTTGCTTATCTGCCGATTTCCATGTGACATTTCTGACCGCTGCCACCGATAGCGACCATAAAGAAGACCTTACAGCATTAGGCGTTGATGTGCATTCTGTGGCATTGAATTGTAGTTCTTTTAATAGCCAAATAGCGCATATAAAGCCTGACGTTGTTATATTCGACCGCTACATGACAGAAGAGCAATTTTCTTGGCGAGTAAAAGAAGCGTGCCCAGATGCACTTCGAGTTTTAAACACTGAAGATTTGCACAGCCTGCGTCAGGCTAGGCACGAAGCGGTAAAACAGGACAATGATGCTCGCCTTGCTCAGTTAAATAGCGAATTGGCGCAAAGAGAAGTTGCAGCAATACTAAGAAGCGACCTTACATTAGTAATTTCAAAACGAGAAATGGCGCTTTTGACGGAACATTACGGTGTACCTAGAGCGCAGCTCCAATACCACCCTCTTGTGGTAGGAAAAACGCCCCTCGTCACGCTTCCTTTTGAGGAAAGAGCGCACTTTGTTCATATTGGGAACTTTCGCCATGCGCCTAATTGGGACGCGGTTCTGCAACTTAAGCAAAGCATATGGCCTGAGATAAGAAAAGCGCTACCCAAAGCAGAATTACACATATACGGCGCTTACCCGCCTAAAAAGGCCACCCAACTGCACAACGAAAAACAAGGCTTTTTGGTAAAAGGTTGGGCCGAAAATGTGGAATCTATAATGTTGAGCGCAAAGGTGCTGATTGCTCCTTTACGATTTGGCGCAGGCATTAAAGGCAAACTAATTGATGCGATGCGCTGCGCTACTCCTAGTATCACCACGTGGATAGGCGCAGAAGGTATCACTTCAACCGACTCAATCATTTCTAATAGCAATGTAAAAGAAATCGATGATCCAAAGCAGCTAGCGCAATGGCCTGGTGCGCTTTGTAGCGCGAATACAAATGACGCAGCGGTTATTCAAGACTACGTCAGACAAGCTGTGGAACTTCACAATGATAAGTCTACGTGGGATAGCGCTAGTAACTTAACGGCGACAATACTTAGCTCATTTGAAAGCGAACAGCCAGAAGTGCCGTTAATTGAAAAAATCACTGGTTTAAAACAGTCGCTTAACACGCATAGAAACGGTTTATTTATGCAAAGCTTGTTGTGGCATCAAACACTGACAGCGAGCAAGTACATGAGCCAGTGGATTGAAGCAAAAAACAAATAACGGCAGCCACTAGTTTAGCGGCTAGATGCCCTTTAATTTAGCTATTACAGATTTAATCCCGTTTCCACGGGACTGACTTAAGTAGCGTTCCAGCTGACAGCGAGACAAATATCTCTCAAAGTCGAATTCACTGCGCTGCTGCGGGGTTAACTCGTTTGCTTTTTCTAACAATACTGCAAGCACGCCGCGAATCACTTTGCTAGGCGAGTAAGCCATCAAACTGCCTTGTTCGTCAGAAGTGGCGAGCCATACCGGGCTTTCACACCCTTCTACTTCTGTTTCAGCCAAACGTTTTTCCGCTGGAAGCGGGACAAGCGATTTACCCGCAAGCATCAGTGTACGAGTAAAATCGTCCCATCCTTTCGCGTTAGCCAAAGATGAAGCCAGAGGAAGTACAGTTTCGAGAGAACTCATGATCTCTATACCTTGCTTAATTTCCGCTAAGCTCTGAGGCTAAGTCATCTGCAGTCATAACTAGGTTTTCAACATCACTCGTGGTGGGGAACATTACTAGCTCAACGCCATTCTTATCAAGGCCTGGCAACCAAGTTTGCATAAACTCAACGAGTGTAATATTCACGCATTGGCCTTCAATTTCGTTTATATCTACAAACTTTTGAGCTAAATCGTGATGCGGGAATACTGGTAGCTGAACGCTTTCACCACCTTCAAACATCACAAAACCTTCACTACCTTGCACCATCCAAATTTCATTTGCTTTTGCAATATAGCTCACTACAAGCTCTTGTCGGTCTTCTGCACTTAGCTTCATCGCTTGCTCGATAACCGCATCACTTAATTTGTCTGCAACTGTTTCTGGAAACACGTTATTTCACCTATCTCAAATTTTGCGGCAAGTATACCTGCCCCAGTAATAGGCGCAATGCAATAAACGTTAAAAAAGCCCCCTCGGCTAACACACTTACAAAGACACCCATCCATAGCTCTTCTTCATCATCAAAAACATTATTAAGAAGACACCCAAGTTTACCCCTGAAATTACGGGAATCACTCCCGGTTGTAACTCGATCAGCCATTACATTATTAACATTGACATTTTTCGCCCGTTACGAAGACACCCATGATAAAGTTAGAGCAAATCATTCAACGCTGTGAAAGCTTAAACGCAAAGACCTTTACCTCATGCGCAATCTATTTACTGCTCTTAAGCAAGACACCCATGCCAACCACGCTATCTTGGAAAATACCTTTCCCTTCTCTATGTACCACAAAGATAGTGACTTTAACCATGAGGCCTATCTTGCCATCCTTAACATCATGAGGGTGTTTCACCAAACAACAGCAGCAACCGTAAAACAGGCTGCACTCCAGACCCCTTCCCTTAGCCGCATCGCCTCAATGCTCAATAGCGAAGTTGTTCTACTAGCGCTTAACAATGACACCCACGCGTTGTCGTCCGCAACACTGTCTGCTCAACAACGTTACAATGACACCCATGCCAAGCTCGAACCTACTACAAGAATAAAAAACAAAGATGAGCCAGTCTTAAACGCCCAGGCTATCGCACAGTTAACTCCTTGCTTTAATTCAACCACCAGCCAAGCCATCGCAGCCATCTATGTATGGTTAGGCTCATCAATGGGCGCCAACATTATTGTTAGGCGGTTAGAAGCCATGACGTTAGATATTCCTACCGAGTATTATCAAGCGATGGCAGGATGTGCCAAAGCATGGGTGTCTTTCAAACAAGAAGTAGAAACACTCTTACCCGAGCTCGGCCTAGATAATGAAAGCTTTGTTAAGAACGCGGTGCAAGACGCAAATGCTTGGTTTGAATTTTTGATTTCACTCGGCAAGCGCACGGCACCAAATGACACTCCCTACCATGAGGCAAACGTGTGATTAATGGATGACTAAATTTATGCTAATGACGAGCTTTTATACACAGCGATTTCACCATTAGCTATAAATAAACTTAATCTAGCCAATCGACTGAATGCATTAATATAGTGGCAAAACGTCGTTAAGCGGCCGTGCAGTTTCTGGTAAACTCTAGCCAAATTCGAAGCAACCACTAAAAAAGCATGAAAGTAATCTCATTTAATATAAACGGTATTCGCGCTCGTCTACATCAACTTCAGGCGGTTATCGACGCACACCAACCCGATATTATTGGCTTACAGGAAATTAAAGTTCACAACGAACAGTTTCCGGTAGAAGCCGTTGAGGCCATGGGCTATCACGTTTATTTCCACGGACAAAAGAGCCATTACGGCGTTGCTTTTTTGGCGAAGAAAGAGCCGCTTTCTGTGTCGATGGGTTTCCCAACAGATGACGAAGACGCCCAACGTCGCATGATTATTTTAAAAACCACCGATGATGCTGGCGAGCCCGTTACCGTTCTAAATGGTTACTTCCCTCAGGGCGAAAACGAAAAGCATGAAACCAAGTACCCAGCTAAGCGTAAGTTCTACAAAGACTTAATGACTTATTTAGATGATAACCACACACCAGATGACAACGTAATTGTTATGGGCGATGTCAACATCTCTCATACAGACTTGGACATTGGCATTGGTGAAGACAACCGCAAACGTTGGCTGAAAACTGGAAAATGCAGCTTCTTGCCGGAAGAGCGTGAGTGGTTGAACACAGTAATTGACTGGGGCTTTGAAGATAGTTTTCGAACACTCAACCCAGAGACAAACGACAAGTTTTCATGGTTCGATTACCGCTCAAAAGGATTCAACGATAATCGTGGCCTTCGCATAGATTTGATTTTGGCAACAAAACCGCTTCATGCAAAACTACATGACGCCGGTATTGATTATGAGCTGAGAGGCATCGAAAAGCCGTCTGATCATGCGCCTATTTGGGCTGAGTATAAAGGGTAAACAGTACTAAATACTGCTCCCCGCCATTAACTAAGGAGTAAAAGTGAGTTCACTACAACTGCTAGCATTGCTGATTTACGGTGTATTATTACTCGGTGCGGTCAGGCATGTGGACTTTACTCATTTTGCGAGTAACAAGCAGCAGCAACACCTTATTTTTGGTACTGCTGCTTCGCTTTTCGTTCTCTGGTTGTTTAAAGCAGGCATCTTCGAGGGCCTAGATGTTCATTTTCTAGGCCTTTCAGTTTTGACATTAATGCTCGGCTTTAGAAACGCTATTATTGCATCGTTTATCGCGCTATTAGGCGCAAACGCAGTCGGCTACGGAAGTTGGGAAAACTTTGGCGTTAACGGGCTACTCGGCACCGTTGTACCTATTGGCATAACCTATCTATTTTATATGTTTTCTTTTCACCGTATCCCTCGACAACTTTTCGTGTACATTTTTGTTTGTGCCTTTTTCCCTGCCGCTCTTTCTATTGCATTAAAGACGCTAACGCTCGGTGCGTTTTATTATATTGAGGGTACATACACTTGGGACATCATTTTTGACAACTACGTTTTGCTTATACCACTTTTGGTCTTTCCTGAAGCTCTGTTAAACGGTATGGCGATAACGCTTTTAGTGATCTACCAGCCAACGTGGGTTTATACCTTTCACGACAAGTTTTACCTCGATAATTAAGTTCTCTTCAACACAGTTACTGTAACTCGTGTAACTCTTCAACTAATGTTTAATAAGCTTTTCCTAATTTCAATCTATTATTAAAGAGTATGGTTGAGTGGTAAAGGCCGAATGTATATACAAACATTTTTGTTGGAGTGTAACGACGCACCTAGTATGGCGTCCGAAATAGATAGGTTATTTAGTAAAAATACACCTTCACTCGTTATTGGCTACGGCAATGCAGACTTACCTTTTAACGAGCTTCAACATGGCCTTAGCGCGTTTACCGCGCCTTATTTCATTTCCAGCTCTTGTTTAGGAGCGCTACTTTGCGACGGCAGTACCGTTGACGCGGGGTGCCAGTTAGCGCTTTTTTGTGTGAATGACGATGGTGGAGCCTACGGCGTTGGAAGTGCAGACGCCTCCTGCTACAGTGCCTTTGAAGCTGGCGCCATCGCGTTACAAAATGCGCTAAACAATGCGGGAAGACCTTATGAAAGCCCAGCGTTAATTTGGTGTGCGTTGCCGCCAGGAGAAGAAGAAAGAATACTTGAAGGTTTCGCCAGCATTGTAGGGACTCAAGTTCCTATTTTTGGTGGTTCAATGGCAGACAACACGGTTTCAGGCGACTGGACAACCGTTACAAAAGATGCGTGCGGACCACACACTGTGGTAGTTGCAGTTATGTATCCCTCTACTCCATTAGGGGTGAGTTATAGCTCAGGATACAAGCCAACCGATACCCTATTTAAAGCAACGAAAGCGAAAGGACGCCAACTACAACAGCTTAACAATAGCGGTGCAAGCACCGTTTATAACAAAGCGACCAATAACCTTATCGCTCAACAGCTATATGGCGGTCAAATTTTAGGACTAACATCGTCAGCACCGCTAGGCAGACCAGTAGAATTAGACAACGGTGCGGTGAATTACCTTCTGTGCCACCCCGATTCTGTCGATGAAAGTGGTGCACTACATGTTTTTTCAGAAGTAGAAGAAGGTGAAGAGTTGGTGTTGATGGAAGGTAGCATTTCTAGCCTTACGTCTCGTGCAGAGCGTGTGATAAACAATGCGGTTATGTTGCTGCCCGAAAATAGAAAGCCTGTTGGCGTACTAATGATTTACTGCGCAGGATGTCGCTTGATGGTTGGAGACGAAATTAATTTCATGCTGAATTCGCTGCAAGAAAAATTTCCAGCATTACCTATTTGCGGCCCGTTTACTTTTGGCGAGCAAGGGCGCTTTTTAGATGGCAAGAACAGACACGGCAACCTTATGATATAAGGCGGTAGTGTTCTCTCAATGAATAAAGATTACGAAAATGTTTTAGAAGATCTAGCGCTTGTTTACCGCCTTAAACAGCAGGCTGAGGCACATAAGAAGGAAAGCGATGCTTTGCTAGAAGGCACTCGTGTATTACTTACCGCAGAGGACGAACAAGACCTTTATAAAAAAATGTTTAGTGTGTTCAAGGGACTGTATAATTATCAAGTTTGCTTTGTTCTCGAGAACGAAAGCGCTGGCAAAATGAGGTGCATTAACAGCACCCATCCACCGCTACTTAACACCGTATGGCAAATCGATGACACACTCTCCCGCGCGGTTAAAAGTGAACCCATAGCACTATTCAACATCAAACAGCAAGCGACGTGGCAACGCCACCTATCCTTATTCGACACGCCCGTCACCTCTGTACTTTATTGTCCATTTAAAGTACATCAGCAACACGCAGTTATTGTGTTTTGCCATCAAGCACTGGGTTATTACACCCAAGAATTTGTGGATATGGCTAACAGATACCGTACCTTTACCGAGCAAATGGCCATGGGGATGCAGGCTAAGTTAATGGCGCTTGAAACGGTGAGGTTGAAAGAAGAAAAAGCCATTGTAGAAAAAAGCCTTATCGATTCAGAAAAAATGGCATCGCTAGGTTTGCTTGCCGCTGGTGTTGCCCATGAAATTAATAACCCTGTTGCTTTCATTAATAGCAACATTCACTTTTTACGGAACGTGCTGCCTGCGCTATCGCAAATGCAAGACATCGTCTTACAATTGGCGGCTAGCGCAACCGACGATGAGAGGCTGAAGGTAGCTGAAGCTGCGAAACAGTGGAAGGTTGAAAATAAGATTGATTCATTAAGCGACGAAATTGCAGATATTTGCAGCGAATCAGAGGAAGGCCTAAATAGAGTTACAGACATTATCACCAGTCTTCGCTCTTTTTCCCACGATGCAGATATTCCCGATGATGAAACCGTAAACGTGAACGACTGCATTGCTCACGCCTTGCGATTAGTAAACAGTGAATTGAAGCACCGAATAAAGATTCAACAGCACCTAAGCGATGTGCCTTTAATTAAGGGAAAAACAGGAAAATTAAACCAAGTATTAGTCAATTTATTCGTAAATGCTGCGCAAGCGATGGAAGATGGCGATAAATTAACTATTTCTTCGTTTGAAGAAAAAGATCACACCGTCATAACGGTAAAAGATACGGGCTGCGGTATAGAAAAGCATGCCCTCCAAAAGCTCTTTGAACCGTTTTACACCACCAAACCAACCGGCAAAGGCACTGGATTAGGACTTTATATCTCGTTCTCCATCGTTGAAGCGATGGGGGGAACCATTAGCGTAGAAAGTGAAGTAAACGTAGGCACCACATTTACCCTATCTTTTCCAACGAAGTTGGAAGATAAAAAAACCGCACAAGCGTGCGGTTTTGATACGTTTAACAGCAACTCCTAGTCGCTTATATCAAGCAATTACTCACTACTTTTTGAACAAAATGTCCATAACGTCAGCCAGCTCGCCTTTGCCTTCACGAATTTCTTCTTCCGACAAACCCGCAATTTCATGAGGGAAAACTAGCCATTCATCACTTTCGTTAACGTAATAATCTGGCACGATGTCTGTTGTGTTGTTTTGCGGCTTGTACCACGGACATGCAATGCGAATATCTTTAGGCATGTTCAAACGCATTAGTTTATTAATTTGCTTAATAAGTGCATCTACACTGCGGCCTGAATCGAAAACATCATCAACAATCAACAACTTGTCATCAGCATTCGCGTTTTCTACCAAGTAGTGTAATCCGTGCACACGGATCTCTTTCGATTGTTTGTTTATTCCATAGTAAGACGATGTACGTACTGCGATATGGTCGGTTGACGTATTCTTAAATTCAAAGAATTCTTGAACCGCGATACCAATGGGAGCACCACCACGCCAGATACCAATAATAAAGTCAGGGCGAAAGCCGTCTTCATACACCTTTGCCGCTAGGCGAAAGGAATCCTGTAGAAGCGATTGCGAGGTGATAAAATTCTTGTTCATGACGTCTCACTGGGCAAAATTTAAAAGACCGCGAGTATAGTGAATTTTGCACTAACTTGCACGGTAAATTCAGCGATTTATTCGTTTTGGAGCGCTTGCGATGGTGCAATTTTCATCGCTTTGCGCGCCGGATAAACGCTGGCTAAAACACACAGTAGCAAAGACAGCAAAGCAATACCTGCAATTTGTACAACGTCCATTTCAATTGGCAGCCCTCTACCGTCTGCCGCTAAGGCTAACGGCGACCCGATAAGGTCCAAAATGTTATTTAATTGGAGCGTAATCACTACGCCTAATACTAGACCAATGCCAGCGCCTTTAATGCCGTTAAACAAACCGTTTAACACAAAAATCCACATTACTGAACTGGGTAACATACCTTGGGTTTGAAGTACTGCGATATCGCCTTGTTTTTCCGTTACCACCATTACCAGTGCCGAAACGATATTGAATGCCGCCACCGCGATAATAAGCAGTAGCATAAGTGTCATCATGTTCTTTTCCATTTTAACCGCATCGAATAGCGGCCCCTGACGCTCTCGCCACGTTCTGATATTGTTTACAGAGACACTCATCTTATCTGTTAATACACTTACAACCGCTTGGTAATTAAAAGCGTCATCTAAAAATAGCCGGAGGGATTGTTCGCTGCCTTTAGGATCTCGCATTAAACGGTTAACGTCTTCAAGGTTCATATACATCACCTTGTCGTCCATCTGTGAACCCATATCGAATACACCCACCACGGTTACAAGCCGTTGACTTGGCATTCTTCCAAACGGTGTATACACACTTGCACCAGCCACCATGACACGCAATCTATCTCCTACTCGTGCTTCAAGTTTTATGGCAAGCGAGCGCCCAATAATGGCAGCAAAACTTCCTTTGGTTAGATCGCTAAATCGCCCCTGCTCCATATGGTTTGCAACCAATGTGTGCTCAATCATTACGTCAGGTTGAACACCGTGAACTTGAACGCCACGCAAGTCCGAGCGAGACTGCACTACTGCTTCAGCTTCCCTGTAAGCCATAGTGGCAACAACGCCTTTGATGGGTGTCTCGCTAATTTCTTTTAAAGTAACTGTCTGCGTTTTTTCTGCAGTTTGCGTGGGTGTCTCTGAAACTTCATTTTCGTTGGATGTCCTGCTAAGACTCTCGCTTATGATGGGTGTCTTTGTAATTTCAATATGGGGGACAATGCCTAAGATGCGCTGTTTTAGTTGACCTTCTAGGCCGTTCATAACAGACACAACGATAATGAGCGCCATCAATCCCAGTGCAATACCGGCCACTGAAAATCGATTAATAAATGAAACAAAACTGGTTTGGCTTGCTTTGTTAGACTTGGCATAACGATAAGCAATGAATGCAGAAAGAGGATAAAACATAGCGCCTTGCTTTTCAGTAATACGGTAATCTGCCTTATGTTTAGCTATGCTTAATGAATGAGAAATTCAGATAAGTAGCCCAAAGACGAGATGACGGGTTAACCCCAAAATAGTAAAGTGGGTATACTACGTGTGATCGGTATACTACTTATAAGTTACTAACTGCACAAGAATTAGTGGCAGAGGAATGATGTGAGCGAACTTAGCCTAGAACAAAAAAAAGCCCAATTCGATGAATATTTTTCTATCGCACATCGCATAAACGCCAATATGCGCCCGTTAGGTGAAGACGAAGTAGTGCCTGATGAAGAAAACTTAGAGGAGTCGATGCCGTATGCATTTCGCATTGCCAGCGAAATGGCCGCTATTGAAGCACAGGCAATTCGTCCGCTTCGCAACCTAAGTGACCACGCTGAGTCGCTGGCTGACTACTTAAACCATCAATCTCGAAAAATTGACTTGATGATGTCGTTCGTTTTGCACCAGCAAGACGAGCCAGAGTTTCGCTTCAAAACCGTAAAGCTCGGTGGTGGCGGTGTGGTCATCGAGTCAAAAGAAGCATTGGATGTGGGCGCCAAAGCGGAACTTAAACTTTTCTTGGATGCCGAAGCAGCAGCAATATTTTGTTTTGGCGAAGTAATTACTTGCGAGCAAGTAGAAGACCGTTACCATATCGCCTTTATTTTTAACACCATTCGAGAGCAAGATCAGGAGCTTTTGGTTCGCGCTAGCTTGCATATTCAAACGCAACAGCTAAGAAAGCGGGCAAAAGAAAAAAAAGCGGGATCTGAATAGACCCTAACATCAGTATATAAGCCGTAAAACTCATCTTGCACTTAAAAAACAGGACGTCATGACAGCCACTTTATTATCGCTTCCATTACCTGCGCCTAAAAAAGAAGCCTCATCACAAGATCACAAACACTGGGGCCAACTTCAAGGCAGCAGTGCCGCACTATGTATCAGCCAAGCACTCAGCCAATACAAAGGCCCTATTGTACTGATTACCGCCGATACACCGTCGGCAATGAAGCTCGAAAAAGAAATAGCCTTCTTCTTAAGCGATAATACAAAGCATACACCTATTACTCTGTTTCCAGATTGGGAAACACTGCCCTACGATTCGTTTTCGCCCCATCAAGACATTGTTTCTCAGCGATTAGAAACCCTATTCCGCTTTACACAGCAAGGCGAAGGCATATTCATAGTGCCTGTTAACACGTTAATGCAGCGTTTAGCCCCTACCGATTATTTAGCAAAGTATTTGCTTATGCTAAATAAGGGCGACACCTTAGATAGAGATCAGTTCAGACGCAACCTCGAGCAAGCCGGCTACCTGCATGTTAGTCAGGTAATGAGCCACAGCGAATTCTCGGTGCGCGGCAGCATCATCGACCTTTTTCCGATGGGAAGCGATCAGCCATTTCGAATAGACTTGTTTGATGACGAAATCGACTCCATTCGCTATTTCGATACTGAAACCCAACGCTCTGGCGAGGCTGTTAACGAAATTCGCTTGCTACCAGCACGAGAATTTCCTACAGACAAAGAGGCAATCACGCTTTTCCGCCAGCAGTTTTTAGAAAAGTTCGACGCAAACAATGCATCTGAAAGCGTATTTTCTCAGGTAAGCAAGGGCACCATGCCGAGCGGTGTGGAATATTATCTTCCCCTCTTCTTTGATAAAACCGCTACGCTTTTTGACTATCTTCACCCTAAAAGCCTGCTATTACTTCACGGTGATGTGCAAGACGCCAGCGAGTTTTTCTGGGCCGACGTACAAGAACGTTACGAGCAGTATCGTTATAACTTAGCACGTCCACTGCTTGCACCAGACGAGCTATTTTTACCTATAAATGAGCTATTTGGTGCCATAAAACAGTGGCCTCGTGCATCTCTTTCCAGCAAGGTACTTGAAGAAAAATCAGGTACTAGCAACCTACAGTGTGAAAAGCTTGACGACATCGCGATTAACTCGCAGAAAAAAGTACCTGCTGAAAGACTCATTAAAACGGTAAATCAAGCCACTGACAACGGGGCTAAGGTACTGTTTTGTGCTGAGACCCAAGGTCGCCGAGAGGGTTTGCTAACCGTACTCGCAAAAGCAGGCATCAAACCAAAGATTGTTGATAGCTTTAGCGATTTTATCGCAAGTCACGACAACATTGGCATTACCGTGGGTATGGTTGATAACAGTTTCCGCTGGCAAACCCAGGAAGGCGAACTGTTATTTATTACCGAAACCGAACTATTAGGCCAGAAAGTAAGTCAGCGCCGTCTTCGCGATAAACGCACCGCCACCGACGAAAGCGCCATTATCCGTAATCTTGCCGAACTTTCTATTGGTCAGCCTGTGGTGCACCTCGATCACGGTGTTGGCCGCTATTTGGGTCTTCAAACGTTGGACGCGGGCGGCGTAGCAACCGAATATTTGTGCATCGAGTATGCTAAGCAATCTAAGCTTTACGTGCCTGTGGCCTCGCTTCACTTAATTTCACGCTACACCGGTGGCGACGCCGACAGCGCGCCAGTAAGCGCCTTGGGCTCAGACGCATGGACAAAAGCCAAGCAAAAAGCCGCCGAAAAAGTTCGTGACGTGGCCGCCGAGCTTTTAGATGTATATGCCCGCCGCGCAGCCAAGCCAGGTTTTGCGTATAAAATAAATTGGGATGACTACCAAGCGTTCTCAGACAGCTTCCCCTTTGAAGAAACGCCTGACCAAGCCCAAGCCATTGCAGCGGTTATGCACGACATGGGCAGTCCATCGGCTATGGATCGCCTCGTTTGCGGTGACGTAGGTTTCGGTAAAACCGAAGTTGCCATGCGCGCGGCCTTCCTTGCTGCAAATGCTGGTAAACAGGTGGCTATTTTGGTGCCCACTACCCTACTTGCGCAGCAACATTACGAGAGCTTCAAAGACCGTTTCGCGGCATGGCCGTTTGAAGTTGAAGTCATGAGCCGTTTTGTAAGCGGTAAAGCGCAAAAATCTGTGGTTGAGCGGATCGGCGAAGGCAAAGTAGATATCGTAGTAGGCACACATAAACTGCTGTCTAGCGATATTAAATATAAAGACTTAGGCCTTGTGATCATCGACGAAGAACATCGCTTTGGCGTGCGTCAAAAAGAGAAACTTAAGTCATTACGTGCCGATGTTGATATCCTTACCCTAACGGCAACGCCTATTCCTCGTACGCTTAACATGGCGTTATCAGGCATGCGCGACTTATCGATTATTGCCACAGCCCCTGCCCGTCGCTTATCAATTAAAACCTTTGTGCAGCAGCGTAACAAAGCCGTTATTCGCGAAGCCATTATGCGTGAAATTTTGCGTGGTGGTCAGGTTTACTTCCTTCACAATGAAGTGGATAGCATTGCACGAACAGCCGAAGAAATTGCCGAAATTGTACCCGAAGCCCGTATTGCAGTGGGCCACGGTCAAATGCGCGAGCGCGAGCTAGAAGGCGTAATGAGCGACTTCTACCACCAGCGTTACAACGTTCTAGTTTGTACCACTATTATTGAAACGGGTATCGATGTCCCGAGTGCAAACACCATTATTATGGATAGAGCCGACCATCTAGGTTTAGCGCAGCTGCACCAGCTTCGTGGTCGTGTGGGTCGCTCGCATCATCAAGCGTACGCCTACTTATTAACGCCTCATCCAAAGCGCATGACCAAAGATGCAGTAAAACGTTTAGAAGCAATATCGCAGCTTGAGGATTTAGGTGCAGGTTTTGCGCTTGCTACCCACGATTTAGAAATTCGTGGTGCCGGTGAGCTGTTAGGCGACGATCAATCGGGGCAAATAGCGAGTATTGGTTTCAGTTTGTATATGGATATGCTCGATAAAGCCGTTAACGCGCTTAAAGAAGGCCGAGAGCCTTCATTAGACGACGCGACCTCGGGCCATACCGAAGTTGAACTGCGCATTCCAGCCCTACTGCCTGAAGACTATATTGCCGACGTTAACACTCGCCTATCGCTATATAAACGTCTGGCAAGCTGTACGTCCCAAGACGACATTGATGAATTCCAGGTAGAATGTATTGACCGCTTTGGTCTATTGCCAGAGCCAGCTAAAAACTTGATAGAAGTGGCTGAAATTAAACTAAAAGCCCAGGCGTTAGGCATTCTAAAAGTAGACTTGTCGGCCCAAGGCGGTACCATAGAGTTTAAAGAAACCACTAAGGTTAACCCAGGCTATATTATTAGTTTGGTGCAAACCAAACCAAACACCTTTAAGTTTGAAGGAAGCCAAAAACTGCGTTTGGTGAAAAAGACCGAAACAGCTAAAGAGCGCATCGCGTTTATTAGCGATATTATTGCCGATTTTGCAAAGGAGTCGCGGTAACATGAAGTTATCTCGCTGGTGCCCGTTAGTTGCATCAATAAGCGCCGTTTTCTTAACGACAATTTCAACTGCAGCTAACGCCAATGACAACTGGTGGTTCGATGTGGAAGTTATTGCGTTTAAGCGCAACGTGGCACTAACTGAGTTAGAAGAGCAGTTTTCTTTGGCTGACAACTTGTCAGCCCCTCGCGCTCAGGCAGACATCATCAGCGATATCATTTCGCCTGATATAAGCTATCTAAAACAAGGGTTAGCCGTTTGCGGCGCTGATACATCGGTTAAGTGGCCTAGCAACGGACTTTTGAGCGTGCCCGCAAAAGATGTAGATTTTTTGTCGCTGCCTAAAGATAACAGTGCGCAGTACGGTGACATGTCTCCTAGCTCTTACTCTGAAGAAGCGGGCTATGGATATAATGAAACATCTGGTTTAACAGCCAATGAGCCAACTCCTACACCAGACGTAGCGAGTCAGGCACAAAGCGAAACCATTAATGTCGATGAGTATGGCGCTACTTATTCTTCAACAGACTCCGACTATAGCGATAGCCTTGACTACTCAAATGAGGGGTTCATCACTGACGACGTCACACCCGCTCCTGATGCTGCAACCATCGCCAGCTATTGGACGTCATTCTTCGGCGTAAACGATTCCTCACCTGTCACGGTGCCTGTATTTAAGTACTGTGAAGAAGCGAAGCCATGGCTTAGCGCTGAGGTAACCACTGCACTGAACGTTGTTGTTCCAGGCGACGACGAACTAAACTCAGGCGTTTCGATAAGCGAGAGCAAGTCTAGAAGCAGCGCGCTTCAACCTGTAATCGTATGGAAGGTGAATCAGCCGGATAATAGGCTACCCGCTCCAGCAAGTTTACCTATTATCATTGAAGGGCACGACTGGCCGCTTGCTTCAAAAGCGCATCTGCTTACCAGTAATCAGCAAGCACTGTCTTCAATTTCTCGCCAAATACGCTCTAATCGCGAGCTAGAACGCTTGTTTCACGCAACCTGGCGTCAGCCAGTTATGTTTGGTAAGAACAAAGCTTTCAACGTGCGTCTTTATGGTGGGCAAAACTACGCGCAGCAGTTTGACTTGAACGGTGATATGCGAGCTCCAAAACACGTTGATAATGTAAACAATGAAACTGACGATTCCGCTCCAGAGTTTGGTTACGGCTCCACCGCCGCTCTTACTGATAATGATGCTTATAAAAACACATCGAGCACAGACGAAAACAGCCTAAGTGATGTAAGTACTGCTTTTGAAGCTGATAAAACTGCAGCGCATGGCACTGATCAATTTCTTGCTGTTTCAGATATTTTTGCCGATTTGGACCGCCGTTTGTCAAACCCACAGGCTATAGAGTATGGCGCATTTAAAGCGCTTGATACGCCGATTATTGTAGAGCAAGGTGAAGATGACACTACCGACGCTTCGTTAAGACCCCCCATTTGGGAAATTGACGGCACTATCAAAGTATTTCTTAAGTATATTAACCGCGTACCTTACCTTCATGTAGATGGCGAGATGTTTTATCGCCAGCCGGTGCCAATGAGCTACTTCAGCAGTGAAGATGACAGCTCTGGTAATGCTGCTAAGCCCCGTCAGGCGACATCAACAGAGTACAAACTGGTTTCAGTTCCGTTAGCTGAGCAAAGACGTGTAATCAGTACGCAACTGCATTATTTCGACCACCCGCTGTTTGGTTTTGTAGTACAAATTCGTCGCTACAACCGCCCTGACGTTAGCGAGTGATTTGAGTAAACGCTTAGTGTAAGTGCTTTGGTTTTAAATACAAAAAACAACATTTGCGATTGATAGAGAGATATAGTTTTTTATGAAGATTTACACTCGCACTGGTGATAAGGGCAGCACGCAAATTTACGCTGACAAAGCCGTTCGTGTAGATAAGGATGATTTAGTAGTACAAAGCTACGGCGATATGGACGAACTCAATAGCCATATCGGGCTACTAGCAGCGCATGTTACTGACAAACATAAGCCAATACTCCAAGACATTCAGCGCAACCTGTTTCAAGCTGGCTTTGCTATTTCAGCAAGCTCAACGCTGACGCAAACTGATATTGAGAACCTAGAGAGCCTTATAGACAATATTACCCGTCAAATGCCGCCTAATACGTCGTTTGTACTGCCTGGCGGAAGTAAGGCTTCTGCGCAAGCTCATGTTTGTCGTGCTGTATGCCGGCGAGCTGAACGTGCTGTCATTAGCCTATCTAAACATTATGACGTGCCAGAAGTGGTACATGCTTATTTAAATCGCTTAAGCGATTTTCTCTTCACTTTTGCACGATTTATAAACATAGAAGCTGGCGTAGACGAAGTACCAGTATAAGCAAACGGCATTAAAAAACAGAAAACGAAAAACGGTAGTTATAAAAACTACCGTTCGCTTAAGCGCTTCACCAGCTCAACCCCACTGTCGTATTTATCTTTTAGCCCTGCAGGCATGACACGGTCATAAAGTGCCATAACGCGTTCTTGCTTTTGTAAATCGTTGTTAGACAGGTTAGCAAAGCGCGTTTCCAATCCATCAAGGATAGTCTCAGCCCCTTGCGGATTGTTGCAGGCAAGTACCATGTCGCACCCTGCTTCTAGCGCTGCCTCAGCGCGCTCAACGTAACTTCCTGCGACACTTGCGCCGTGCATGGACAAATCATCAGAAAATACTGCACCGCCAAAGCCTAGATCCTGTTTAAGTATATCCTGCAGCCATTTAGTTGAGAAACCCGCAGGCTTATCGCACACCTGATTATAAATAACATGGGCAGGCATAACGCCATCAAGCAGCGCACGCTCGATTAAGCGTTCAAATACCACCATATCGGTACTGCGTATTTCATCAAATTCGCGTTCATCGACTGGTAACGCTATATGAGAGTCTGGCGCTACACTGCCATGCCCAGGAAAGTGCTTTCCAATAGCTGGCATATTTACGGCTTTTAGACCTTGGATTAGATGAGCGGTCTGCATTGTCTGAAAATGCTCTGTCACCAATAACTTGCGATACACCATTTATATCAAGCACCGGTGCAAAGCTAAAATCGATATCTAAGGTTTTAAGTTCATAAGCCAATACTAATCCACACGCTTTTGCGTATGCAGCACTTTCATCTTGATGCTCTGACTGCCTTAAAATATCGCCCATTGCAGGTATGGCAGTAAAGCCTTCACGAAAACGCTGAACGCGGCCTCCTTCATGATCGACGGCGATCAGTACTGGACGCTTTGCAAAGCGTCTTATATCTTGAACCAGCGCAGAGAGCTGACGTTTATCATGATAGTTGCGGCTAAATAAAATAACGCCACCCACTACTGGATGTGTTAACTTTTCCTTTTCTTCAGGCAGAAGTTCTTCGGCCTGACAATCCAACATTAATGGCCCCACGGCACCGCCTTAGTATGTGTCATAAAACATCACTTCAATTTTGCAAGTTCTGTGGTTAGGATAGAGAAAAATAGGGAGTTTTACACGTGATAAATTGGTTCAAGTGGTTGGTTTTAAGTGTTTTAGCACTGCTTTTTTTAACGGTACTGGGATTGTACATCTCGCTTCGTATGAGTTTGCCCGCTCTTGACGGAAATAGCGCCACCTATCACGTAAACGCACCTACTGAGCTAAGCCGTGACGAACTAGGCCAAGCTGTTATTAAAGCTAACGATATTTACGACGCAGCCCATGCACTGGGTTTTGCGCATGCTCAAGATCGCTTTTTTCAAATGGATTTACAGCGCCGCGCCGCATCGGGTAGTTTGTCACAGTGGGTGGGCGACATTGCCCTAGATATCGATAAGAAAGCCCGCTTTCATCAATTTGAGAAACGAGCAAAAGCCGTATTCGATAACCTTCCCTCAAAACAACAAGAACTACTTGTACGTTACGCTCACGGCGTAAATGACGCATTGTCTGAGTATACGTTGCCACCTTTTGAATACCTAGCTGCAGGCGTTGATATAAAACAATGGCGCCCCACCGACAGTATTCTTGTGATTTACAGTATGTATTTGGATTTACAAGGTAGCCAAGTAGAACTTGATTTTGCCAGAGAGGCACTGCTTTCAACTTTTGGGAATGATGTATACAGCTTCATTACTCAGCCGAGTAATTATCAGGCAGCGCTTGATGCCAGCGAGATACCATTGCTTGAAGCACCTATTCCAGAGTACCCTGCATCGCTACGCCCAATTACTCACTCACCAGAAGATAGTAATGGCGAGAGCATTAAGCAAGAGCCTGAAGACGCGACTACTCAGTACTCAAACGATAACGACAATACTGCTATTGCCCGTGCACAATATAACGGTACTGAACTTCCTGATATTGGTAGCAATAACTGGGCGGTGACCGGGAGTCACACCACGACAAGCGCAGGCCTTTTAGCAAACGACATGCATTTAGGATTGCGGGTTCCCATCATCTGGTATCGCACCCAGCTAAACTATCAAGAATCGGGCGGCGATGTGCAAGTAACCGGGGTTTCCCTGCCGGGTATTCCTGGCATTGTTGTAGGCACCAACGGGCATATCGCTTGGGGTTTTACGAATGCAAATTTAGACAATGTAGATTGGGTTGAGCTAGGCGAATCGACGGCCACAAGTACGGTAACAGAGCGTATTCCTTTACCTGATGGTGAGCACACATTTGAGTTTGAAGTAAGCTCGTATGGGCCAGTGAAAGAACTCAATGGCAAGCGCTATGCACTTAATTGGGTAGCGCATCATCCGTTTGCTGCAAACTTGGGAATAATAAACTTCGGCAATGCAAAAAATGTCCAAGCAGCGATAAAGGTGGGCCAACGCATTGCTATTCCCACGCAAAACCTCGTGATTGTTGATGAAAGCGGCAATGCGGCTTGGCTTCCTGGCGGCGCAGTTATGGAAAGGCAGCAGGCTTCATTCACTGCTATAAAAGAACAAGAAGCAGTAAACACACCACCAAAGCGCGCATCAAAGCTTCCCATGATTTTAAACCCCGATATGGGAAGAATATGGACTGCAAATGCCAGAGTAATTTCGGCTGATGACTTCAAAGTCTGGGGCGACGGTGGTTACGCGCTAGGTGCTCGCGGACAACAAATAAGAGACCGTTTATTTGAAAAAGACACCTTTACGGAGACTGATTTTTACGCCATTCAGTTAGATAATCACGCCCGCTTTCTTATTCCTTGGCAGCACCTTTTGTATGGGCTGCTCAATATGCAAGACATTGAATTTAAACCCGACCTCGCTTATCTAAACACATGGGACGAATGCGCATGTGAAGATTCGGTTGGCTACACGTTAGTTAAGCACTTTAGGCAGGAGGTGGTACAAACCCTTTTTGGAGGCGTACTTTCAACGTTAGACCAACAAGGCGTAAACAGCCGTACACTCTTACGTGGCATTGAACCTGCTGTGTGGCAACTTATTCATAGCCAACCTGATTCTTGGCTACCTCACGATACTGAAAGTTTCGACGAATTACTTGTAGACGCCTACAGGCGCGCCAAACACAAGCTGTTAGACAAGTATTCACCAGTAGAGGCTAATATGGAAACATTAGCCTGGGGCAAGGTGAACGCACTTTCTGTTAAACATCCATTTGCGGATCAAATTCCTCTAGCTGGTGATATGTTAAACATGCAACAAGTAGAAGGCTTTGGTGATACATACATGCCTGCTGTACAAGCACCTAGTTTTGGTGCCTCTGAGCGACTATTTGTCAGCCCTGGCCATTTAGAGGATGCCATTCTAACACTACCTGGCGGACAATCTGGCCACCCACTGTCAAAATTTTTTACAACTGGCTTTAACGACTACGCAACGCACGCAGCTACCCCTCTGCTGCCCAGCCAGCCGATACACAGCCGAACATTTTACAAAAAAGAGGTTGAATGACACCTGCAATCACTTTGCTTATTAAAAAGCGTATCGCTCACAGCGTTTTAAAATATGAACACGACTCAAATGCGGCGTCTTACGGGCTTGAAGCTGTTGAAAAGCTAAACCTTAATGCGGATACCGTTTTTAAAACATTGGTAGTGAGTACAGATAATAACAAGCTTGCCGTGGCCGTGGTCCCTGTAAACACCAAACTTAGCGAGAAGAAAATGGCCAAAGCGTTAGGTGTTAAAAAGGTAGAAATGGAACAGGCTATGTGTTAGGTGGTGTAAGCCCTTTAGGGCAAAAAAAGCGCTTAGCGAGCGTTATTCATTACAGCGCTGAAAATCTGCAAACTATTCACGTAAGCGCTGGAAAACGAGGATTGGAAGTGGCGCTCGCCCCTTCTGATCTAGCTACGCTCACTAGTGCTAAGTTTGCAGATATTTCGGTAAGTTAACTTAGCACAACCCAATATATCGTTAGCTGCGTTAGCGAAAACTCACAATGCAGCTTTTTGTTATGCGACTGCCGCCATTATATTCTTAAGGTTTTCGATTGGTTTGAGCCTTTTTTTAATAAGCACATCTTCGTTTATCTTAAGGATTATACCTTTCAGTAAATCAGTGGTGTTTTCTATGTGCGATAGTGACTTAAGATGCTCTATGTCTTCGAAAATCTTACGCCCTTTTAACGATAAGCGCTTTTCTGATCTACCTTTTGCCAAGTCACTTTGAAGGTAATTCGCTATCTTTTTTGCTGATTTTTCATCTTCAGACAATGAGTGAATGTAGTACTTCATCATGCTTGGAACAAAGTCTGTAGTTGCACCAATTTCCATTGTCGCTAAATTTAGAATATCGATTAAATGCGCAGGTAAACGCCCTTCCACTGGCTTTCGCTTTGCTTCATATTGACGTTTAACCGCAGGTGTAGATTGGTGAGGTAACACGGTTACGCTTTCACACTTATCGCATACCCCCACCAAAACCTTTTTAACCACTCCCGTACCATCACTGAAAGGAACATCTCTAAGTTGAAATGTCGCATTTTCAAATGACTGGCACGTGCTGCATGCCGCTTTCAGCGACTCGCCGACTTTGAAAATTTTCATATCTTTTCCTTAATGATGGACGCTAATAAAAACGCTATTCGGTTCTACGTAATACCATTTAACATACCAATTGTGACCGGCTAGCCTTGTCTTAATTACGTGTACTGTAATGCTGCTATCAAAATGATGAAGGCTGGAAGAATAATCGTTTCCTCGACTTCGACCTATAATTTCGGCAACTTCCTCTAGCGACACTTGCCCAATTGCCAATAGATTTTTAACATCAATATCGTTTCTCTGCTCATGGGAAACGTATCCTTTATTTAGACAGTCAATGACCTGCCGCTTTATTTCCTTGTAACCCACCCTGCACTCCGCATGCACGTCAAATGTACGCCAAATTGCGTACATTTTCAAATTAAGCTTTCAATAAATTTATAGTATGAAAAGTAGGAAGGGGTATGAAGCTGGTCTGTGGTATAGGTTTCTGATGAGTGTTTGAATGCAGTGCGAGTAATAGCCTAAGTCATAGCCTTAAACATAATCTACTCACCCGCCTGCGCTAACCACTGCTTACGCGCTTCTTCAAGCGCTGAATCATCAGGCTGTTCGTTGCCCGAAATAGCTACGGCAATTTGCTGAATAATGTCATCGCGCTTTTTAATCAACGCATCAGTGCGAGGGAAGAGATCTTTAGCTTCAGGATATTCCGCCTTTAACGATTCAACATCTTCTAAGGCATAATAACGCGCTTCAAACGCTTCGTTGTACAGCTGGCGCTTAGCATTGAATACGACGTAGTCTTTGGCGGTCTCTGAATTAAGATAATCCATATCTTCAGATGTCAGGTTGGCAGCCTGCCCTACTTCACGGGCTTGCTCCATCCATGAATCTACAGCTTCAACATTTCCCTCTTTAACAGCTTGCTTTACGCCCTGCTGCAAATCGCTGGCGTGAAGAATTTCCATCACTGTAATAAGCGGAACTTGTGCTGCGCTCTGGTCTCGATTGTCTGCATCTAGCGACAAATAAGCGAACCAAGCAAAGATAGCGGCGATAACAACAGCAAGAACAACAAGTGCTTTTTTCACACTTCCTCCGAAAAAATAGCTTGTGAATATCAGTGCGATTGCACTGCAAAAAAGAGGCAATACAAAAAGAGCGAGAAGCCTCTCGCTCTTTTTCAGTATTGTAACGACCTAAAGATTATTGGTCGACAGGCTCTGAGTTTTCAACTCGGCTTTTTAGTTTTTGACCCGGGCGGAACGTTACCACTCGACGCGCTTTAATAGGAATGTCTTCACCGGTTTTAGGATTACGGCCAGGACGTTCATTTTTATCACGCAGGTCAAAGTTGCCAAAACCTGACAGTTTTACTTGCTCACCAGATTCCAGAGCGCCTTTAATCTCTTCGAAAAAAAGCTCTACCAGATCCTTCGCATCACGCTTGTTAATGCCTAGTTTCTCGAATAGGTGTTCAGCCATCTCGGCTTTGGTCAATGCCATAGTTTACTCTCTTAACGCGGCCCCAAACTCAGATTCCAGACCTTTAACCACAGTATCTACGGCTTGCTGAATTTCAGCTTCTTCTAAGGTTTTATCCGGATCTTGTAAATGAAGTGACAAAGCAAGGCTCTTGTAGCCAGGCTCAATTCCCTTGCCTTTGTACTCATCGAACAAGTTTAGAGCAACTAGTTGATTTACGCCAATTTTTTCTATGTAAGAAAGAACATTTCCTACACGCACTTCATCTTTAACCGTAATAGCAATATCACGGCGGTTCGACGGGAAGCGCGATACCGGTACTGCCGACGGTAATTTACGCTCGGTAATGGCATTTACCGCCAACTCGAACACAAATACACGGCCGTTAACACCAAGCAATTTAGTAAACTGCGGGTGTATAGCACCAATATAGCCAACTTCTTCATCATTAAGCAAAATTTTTGCCGTCATGCCAGGGTGTAACGCACTGTGTTGCCCTGTAACGAACTGGAACTCACCGGTTCTGCCTGTAAGTGCCAATAACGCCTCAACGTCGGCTTTTGCATCGAAGAAATCAACCGGGCTGTCGCCCAAGTCCCAATGTTCTTCATTACGACGCCCTGCTACTACACCACCAATTACTTGCTGTTGCAATACACCATTTGGCGCATCTTGTTGAGGAATAAAGCGTAATCCGGTTTCAAACATGCGAACACGTTGTTGCTGACGCTTCTGATTATAAGCAGTAGCACCAACTAATCCCGGCCATAAACTTACACGCATTACCGACATATCAGATGAAATTGGATGTGGTAGCACCATACCTTTTACGTCTGGGAATAATGCGTTTTGAATTTTAGGGTCTACAAACGAATAGGTAATTGCTTCATTGTAGCCACGGCTTAGAAGCAATGACTTCATTGTGTTTAACGGAAGCTTGGCTTCTTGCGAAGGCAGCATTGCCAACGTCGCTTTTGGTGCCACGTTTGGAATGTTGTTGTAACCGTATACGCGCGCAATTTCTTCAATCAAATCTTCTTCAATTGAAATATCGAAACGATAACTTGGCGCAACCGCTTCCCAGCCAGCTTCGGTTTGCGTTACGTCTAAACCAAGGCGGTTTAGCATTTCGGTTACTTTTGCATCGTCAATGCTAATGCCTAGTACGCGAGACAAACGTTCGCGACGAAGCGTAACCGTAGCCTGCTTGGGTAGCTTGTCTTCAGCCACTGCTTCAACAACAGGGCCAGCTTCACCACCGCAAATTTCTAGTACCAGTGCAGTAGCGCGCTCCATGGCTTTACGCTGAAGCTGTGGGTCTACACCACGCTCGTAACGGTGCGACGCATCGGTATGCAAACCGTACTGACGGGCACGGCCCATAATGGCATCACGGCTAAAGAACGCACTTTCAAGCAAAATGTCTTGGGTTTCAGTAGTTACACCAGAGTGTAGGCCACCGAAAATACCTGCCATTGCTAGCGCTTTGTTGTCGTCAGCAATAACCAAAGTATTGCTTTTCAGCTTAGCTTCGGTTTCGTCTAGCAACGTAAGGGCTTCGCCTTCGTTCGCCATACGTACGTTAATGTTGCCTTCAATGCTGGCAAGGTTAAACGCGTGCATTGGCTGGCCAAGCTCTAACAACACAAAGTTAGTCACATCTACAATAGGGTCGATGCTGCGAATACCGCAACGACGTAGCTTTTCAACTAACCACAGTGGCGATGCTGCTTTAACATTTACGCCTTTAACCACACGACCTAAGTAACGCGGGCATGCGTCGTCAGCGCTTAGCGTAATTGATAATTTGTCATCAATAGTTGCGTCTACCGCTGCTACTTCAGGCTCGCACACGTCAAGGTTATTAAGTACGCCAACCTCACGGGCAATGCCGCGAATACCCAAGCAGTCTGCACGGTTTGGTGTTAGGTCTACTTCGATTGCGTTGTCATCAAGACCAAGATAATCGCGAATGTCTGTGCCAATAGGTGCATCGGCTGGAAGCTCGATAATACCATCGTGGTCGTCGCTAATACCTAGCTCAGAGAAGCTACATAGCATACCGAATGACGGCTCGCCGCGAAGCTTTGCTTTCTTAATTTTAAAGTCGCCTGGCAATACAGCACTAACAACAGCAACTGCTACTTTAATGCCCTGACGGCAGTTAGGCGCACCGCAAACGATATCAAGTAGCTCATCGCCACCTACGTTTATTTTAGTTACGCGCAGTTTGTCGGCGTTCGGGTGCTGACCACACTCAACAACTTCACCTACTAGCACGCCTTTAAAATCGCCTGCTACTGGCTCAACACCGTCTACTTCAAGGCCAGCCATGCTCAACTGTTCAGACAGCTCATGTGCCGACAGCGACGGGTTAACCCACTCTCTTAACCATTTTTCACTGAATTTCATGTGTACTCTCTGCCTTAGTTGAACTGCTTAAGGAAACGAAGATCGTTTTCAAAGAACGCGCGTAAGTCGTTAACACCATAACGAAGCATAGTTAAGCGCTCTACGCCCATACCAAAGGCAAAACCTGTGTACTCTTCTGGGTCGATACCTACCGCTTTAAGTACATTTGGGTGCACCATGCCGCAACCCAATACTTCAAGCCACTGACCGTTTTTACCCATAACGTCTACTTCAGCTGAAGGCTCAGTAAACGGGAAGTAAGACGGACGGAAGCGAATTTCTAGTGACTCTTCAAAGAAGTGATGTAAGAAGTCGTGCAAAATACCTTTAAGATCGGTAAAGCTGACATTCTTATCAACCATCAAACCTTCCACTTGGTGGAACATCGGCGTGTGTGTTTGGTCGTAGTCGTTACGATACACGCGGCCTGGCGAGATAATACGCAATGGTGGCTTTTCCGCTTCCATAGTACGAATTTGAACACCAGAGGTTTGCGTACGAAGCATCATGTCTGGGTTGAAATAAAAAGTATCATGGTCGGCACGCGCGGGGTGATTCGCAGGAATGTTCAGCGCGTCGAAGTTGTGAAAACCATCTTCAATTTCAGGGCCAGTTTTAACTGAAAAGCCAAGCTCGCCAAAGAAAGACTCAATGCGTGCAATCGTGCGGCTAACCGGGTGTAAGTTTCCTGGCTTTTCTGTGCGACCAGGCAAAGTTACATCTACTGCCTCTTCTGCTAGCTTCTTGTTAAGCTCTTCAGTGCGTAAAAACTCACCTTTTGCAGAAATAGCTTGCTGAATAACCTGCTTAGCTTGGTTAATCTTTTGGCCTGCGGCAGGACGTTCTTCGTTCGATAACTTTCCAAGCCCTTTAAGTAAGTCGGTAAGTTTACCTTTCTTACCCATGAATTCGACCCTAACTTGGTCTAATGTGGCTGCATCTTGTGCAGCGTCAATCTGGCTTTGTGCCTGATTGATAATAGCGTCAAGCTCCATGTTTTCCTCAATTTACATGATGACTGCATGGCCAAAGCATAGGAAGAATTTTTCTGTGCGCTAAGGCTTGCCTGAAATAAAAGCGGTAGTTTACACGAGTGACAGACATTACCGCTACCCTATATAGCTGATAATGGCGAAATTTTGTGGGTTTTGAACAGGCGACGGTAGAACTTAAAACTTTATTTCAAATACGTGCTAGATAACAAAGAAGTGCTAGCAACGTTTTCACCAATAGACTAAAGTATATTTTTTAAGCAATTATTTAGGCTACTTTATGAATATATTCTATCGTCCACTGCTAAGTAGTATTGCTTTCATCTTTGCGAGTTTTTCGGTAAACAGTGCAATTGTAACTTATAACTTCAACGGGTTTGTCTCAGAAGTAGAAAACTCAGCGCAGGAGTTTTTCGAGCCGTTTGATTTACTGGGAGAACAGGTAACGGGTTCTTTCACGTTAGACACTTCAGCGCCAATTCGAGGCAGACTTGAGACAAGCTATTTCTGGTGGTCTGTACATGATAACGACCGCCCAGCAATAACATCTAGCATTAGTTTTGGTGATATGTTCTTTAAACTAAACAACGAAGGGGTGTACATGGAAGAATATGATGAATATTACCCCGAAGAAATGTTAGAAATGTACGATGGGCCAACTTATGACGATGGTCACATCGGCGATGGTATATTGCTTAAAGATTACGCTAGAAAAACTACCCTTTTTGCGGATGGTAGTTTAGACAGAACGTTGCACCTAAGCTTCGGCTTCCGCGATTTGATAAACGATTTTTTAGCGTTTGGTGAAGATACCTTACTGCGCGACGAAATGCCGAACTTCGTGTCACCAATTTCATGGTTTGATAACGACCTTACATCAGATACCCAAAGCGGAGGCGGCTCGCTTAGACTTATTGAAAGGGTTGATGATGTAAACGCTGGGGTTACTTATCCTGTAGTTTCTACCGTTAGATTTACTCTAACTAGCGTGAAAACGGTTAAGGTAAGTTCGCCGACATTGACCTTTAGCTTCTATTTGTTTGTCGTTTTTCTTATATGGAGAAAAGTAGATAAGCAAAATTTTTTAATTTGATTCTTTACTGTCAAGACGGTTTTATACCCCATTATGCTAAAAGATACTAATCATACTGCTATCTAAAAAGCTCGACTAACAAAGTTTCTTATAAGACAATATTGTAATTCGAAAGTACCTTACGTACCTGGCTTTAATAGTATTTAACCGCACAAGAAACAGTTAAAATGAAATTTAGGGAAGATATCAACGCATTGCGAGCCCTCGCAGTAGCTTCAGTAGTCGTTTTTCACTTCAATCACAGTTGGTTGCCTGGCGGCTTCGCTGGTGTAGATGTCTTTTTTGTTATTTCCGGCTTTCTTATGACAATGATTATTGTGAAAGGCTTAGAAAAAGAAAATTTCTCAATCCTATCATTTTACAATGCTAGAGTAAGAAGAATCATACCAGCCTTGTCTGTTCTCTGCTTTGCTCTCTTGGTGTTCGGTTTATTTTTCATTCCTCCGATAGACTATTTGAACTTAGGCAAACACGCGGCAGCAAGTTTATCTTTCGTATCAAACATGGTTTATTGGTCGGAATCTAATTATTTTAACCCTTCATCAAATGAAAAATGGCTGTTACATACTTGGAGCCTTTCTGTAGAATGGCAGTTTTATCTCATCTACCCTTTGGTTTTAGTTTTCTTTAATAAAGTTCTTTCACTTCGACAGTTAAAGCTCACTATACTTTGCGGAACTATTCTAGCTTTCTTGTTTTCTGTTTTGGTGACCGTTAAGTCGAGCAGCGCAGCATACTTTTTGCTACCGACTAGAGCATGGCAAATGTTGGCTGGGGGGCTGGTGTTTCTCTACCCTTTAAACATTAAAGATAGTTTCAGACATCCATTACAATTAACCGGTCTCGTTCTAATAATAAGCTCTTTCTTCTTATTCACTTCGTCTACACCTTGGCCGGGATATGCTTCGCTATTGCCAATTGTTGGAGCGTGCATGGTATTAGGCGCTAACAATAATTCTAGACTTGTAAGCAACAACATTACCCATTCACTAGGGAAATGGTCTTATTCTATTTATTTATGGCATTGGCCCATAGTTGTGGCTGGATATTATTTTGAGTTGGGTCCGTATTGGTGGGTAGTTGGTATACCGCTATCAGTTTTACTCGGTGCTTTGAGTTTTACTCATATCGAATCTAAAACGCTAAAAGATTACCACTTGGTCAATTTTAAAGTACTTTTACGCCCTTTACCTTTCGCAATTGTAGTAGCTCTAAGTGGCATAGCCACTTTTTATACTAACGGGCTTTTGCACCGTTTGTCACACAGTGATCAATTGTTAGTTAAATCTGCTTTAGAAGCTAAAGAAGATTGGAATTATCCTGACCCCAATATGGAAGTTGCTGGTTTGAAAGTGAGATTTATTAAAGGTAATTCTGAAAAAAATATATTAGTTATGGGAGCTAGTCATATTGAACAGCTTTACCCATATGTCGAAAGCTTAAATAATGAATACAACATTTATTTTTTAACGCAGAGCGGGTGCTTTGTTACGCCTTCTATGAAAAATCCTAAATGGAAGTGTGACAACTTGCAAAACTATGAAAAGCTATTGGAAGAAGTAAAGTTTGAAAAAGTTGTTACATCTTTTTACAGCTTTAATTCATATTTACCAAATAAACGAACTGAACGCGATGAAGAAAAGCGCGGAAGGATAAAAGAGTACGACAATTTTCTAGATACCTTGAAAACAAACGTATCTAAAGTATTTGTCATAATGGGCGAGCCAAAAGGAGAAGAGTTCGACCCAATTCTTGCTATCCGTAAGGGGCTACCTAATAGCATCCCAGAAACAAAAGCGCGCTCGGATTACACCGAGCATCAGGATGCGTTAAGACAATTGAAAAATATCGAACATGTTGAAGTTATCGATCCGATAAAGCATCTATGTGAAAACGGTTTATGCAAAACTAGAGATGAGAAAGGTTTCTTCTACCGAGATTACAACCATATGCGTCCTTGGTATTCTATAAAAGTAAACTCTTATTTGAACGGTATTTTCTTAACATAGAATAATTCAACCGAAAACTTAAGTTGATAAACATCAATGCTGTAAATATCGCTGAAGATGTGCGCTAATACTATGTGCTTTTTAGAAATATTGGCAAGTAACTTTATTAATATAAATGTCTGAAGTCAGTGCTTTAGTTGCTATTGACAAACTTGTAGTTGCTCGCAGAACCTAACCAATATTAAGAGTCATCTAAAAATTTCACTACCTACAACTTGCCGCTAAGCTTCATTAGCACTACTCTTTTACTTCTGCCCTAGCTTTTTTCATGCCTCTCGACATATAGGGAAACATCATGCTCACTAATGAAATAAAATCTTCTGTTTTTCGTAGTATTCTTATCATTCTTTTGTCTTTTATATTACTCTCCTGTGCGACTTTGAATAAGGGAAGTCAAAATTACACCAAGGGCGGCCAACCCGGTGATATTTTGCATCACTATCTTAGCGCGAATATTAGCGACAATAATACCGCAAACTCATTGCTAGCTAATTACAAAGGCCCGAAAAACCTATCAACCTTTGTTGATGAGTACGAAGTCGAGATAGCCCAATTGTATAAGCAAAAGGTATTGTCGCGTGTGCCATCACTTAGTGAAGATGTAAGGAAAACGCTGTTCGCCAATATAACCTCTAGCCAAGCCTCTGCGCTATTTGCTTTGTACCCTATCGATACAGCAAAGTGGATGAAGATAATTTCAACATACTCGGGCTTGAGCAAGAACGATATTTACGAGTCAGCAATAACAGCAGGTTTAGACCCTTCGATAGTCTTTGCAGCTTCGGCTTCTGGCTTTGAAGATACTGCTACCCCACTCATTAACTCGATAGGGTTAGTTATTTATGGCCAGGATGAAGAAAGTACTGCCGCTATTAAATTTAGAGCCGAAGATGATACTTATTGGCGTAAAGGGCTAGACCTAGCTTGGGAGCCCATTTACGGGTCGTTCGCTGGAAGTATAGTGTACCTAGAAGCTAACACTACGTACCATATTGAAGTGACGATTACGGATTCTTATGGCGATAGCGTTGGACATTCCTTTCAAACAACAACAAAACCAAATAAGCCCCCTATCGACCCAAATAAAATTTATTACCTTTCAGAAATTTACTCTGGCGGCCAATTAGATTTAGAAGCGCTAAATATAGAAGGTAGCGCAGATGGCTACGCCAAAATTGTTGGTGACGGCCCCGTTATTGAAGCTGGCAGCGATGTACTTACAGCTGTGAATATTGGTAACAACTCGTACGTTATGCTAGAAAACCTGACCGTTAAGGGCGGGCAGCGTTACGGCATATTTGCAAAAAAGGCACATCATATATGGATTAAAGGGTGCAACGTATCTGAATATGGCAGAGAAGCCGTTGATATTAGAAACGGTAAAGCTTATTCGAGCCCGACAAGTAATTCCCCTATCAATTACGATTCGGGTATCTACTTAGAACGAAGCGGTATTGCTGTGATTGAAGAGTGTGAAGTACATAGCCCCAATTTAGGCGCAAATAACTGGTCAGTCGGTCACCCTAAAGGTGCAAATGCGCTTCAAGTTTGGGCATATCATGACAGTGATGCATACCGAGGTGAATTTATAGTTAGAAATAATCGTTTCTACGGTAGTCAAGATCACAGATTTAACGATGTCATCGAAGGCAGAATGAATACAGAACGTCGTGGCGGATTTGTCAAAAATTCAGCTATCTATGGTAATTACTTAGCTTATGCAAACGACGACCTCATTGAAATTGATGGGGGGCAGCAGAATGTTCTGGTTTACGATAATGAACTTATTCAAGGCTATACAGGAATTAGCATTGCACCAAATCTCTTAGGTCCAAGTTACCTATTTCATAACTTCATACATAACTTAGGGGACGATAGAGGAAAAGAATGGACTGCGATTAAAGCCGGAGGCCTCATGTCCAAGCCTGCAGGACAGACATTCATCTTTGAAAATTTTATTAATGTGGCGCGAAATGGTATAGCAGCTTCAAGAGTGGGTGGTGACTCAACTTTTTGGATTTATTCACAAAACAATATTTTTCTAACTCAGAATATAGGGAACTCAGTTGGTTATTGTATATTTGATAAAGAAAAATACGATAAAAATACAAGTATCAACGATCTCTGTTTTAATCAAACTTCGCAAGATTCAAGGTACAACTTCAACTTAGATCGCCTTATTGAGCATCCCCTTTCGGACAACCTCAACTACGTTGAATCATTAAAAGAAGAAACGCGGGCTAGTCTATCAATTCAGGGAGATTATATTATTCCAAACTTTACAGAGACAGTAAATCTAGGCCACGTAACTGACAACTCAACTAATATGTGGCGATTCGAGCCTAAACAAAATCAAAGCAGCCCAGTTCCAGATCAATACAAATATGGTACCACAGTTGTTTATGACGATGGTTCTGTGACGCTTTCAGGAAATAATTGGATTCTATTCCCCATTGACTACAAGCTCACTGAAGAATCAATGCTAACCTTTGAATTAAATATAGAAGGATCCGCAGAAATTGTGGGAATCGGTTTGGAAACGGATAAAAAAGTGTCGCCCGAGAGAACTATAAATTTTTATGGAACCCAAACTTGGGGGATAGACGGAAGAGACTACTACAATATAGAAAACGATAACGTTTCTTTTCCGATAGGACAATATTTAACAGGTCAGGTAGATTACTTGTTTTTATTATTAGATTACGACAGCATAGAGCCAAGTCACAACATTTCGAAGGCAGTTTTTAAAAACATAGTCATTACTGAGTAAAAAGTTAGTGTGACGGCGACGGAACTTTCTTTCTGTACCACGAAGAACCTTTGTGCAAAAACGATAAAAAAGCGGACTCGCAATTTTTACTTAATAATAATGAAGTAAGCTAACCAATTGTAATTAACACCTTCTGTGCTGGGTGTGATTATTGCATATTGAAAAAGTATTAGTTTAACATTAAGGATAGCAGTTGAAACATCAATTAAAAACGCAAGTAGAGCATCTGTTGAAAAGATATCCTAGGGTATTTTTTTGTCACGTACCTAAATGTGGTGGAGTCTCTTTAACTGATGCGATTTATAGGTCACTTTACCCCAAAATTCTGAAGGCATCTCGATTTACTAATCATATAGACTTAAAGGGTAGTAAAGTTGCTAGCGATTTATTAAACGTTGATATGATGACAGTAAGGGAAAGTCAACTGATAAACTTTCTTGCTTCAGAAAATCAAGTATATGTCACTGGCCATTGCAGAGCACGTCCAGAGGTCACCATGAAGTTTTCGAAGGACTGGAGTTTCATCACCATCTTAAGAGAACCAGACAAGCGCTTTGTATCTGAGTATATTTATAATCGTTTCAAAGAATCATCATGGCTGAAGGGTGATATTGAAATTTCAGAATACCTTAATTCTGATAAAGCTAAATCGTCATGTACAACTTATGCACGCTTTTTTTCAAAATTTAATGACCCTAATGACATATTAACTAATAAAGCAGAAGCAATAGACTCAGCTGTCGAAAACCTTAAAAAATTTGCTAGTGTTGGCGTCCTTGAGAACTTAGAAACATGGAAGAGACAATTCAATGAACATTTCAATGTCGAAATCAAAATAAACAATAAAAATACAACTCCCAACAGCGATGAAGCACGAAAAGTTTTCGGTAACAGTGCGATTATGGAAGAAATACATGAACTTAACGAAGTAGATAGGGAAATCTATAGCTATTTTTTAAATAGATGAATTGTTCTAGAAAGTACTTTTAAGTATTTAACATTGTAATCAATTTATGTACCATAATTTTGTAAAAGGTCACACTTAACTCTAATTTAAATACTTGGCTGGTTTCAATATTCATAGACATCTGCAACAATCCAGAGTCTTCTATTTTAGTAGTTTAATATTAATTATTTTTCCAGAAGTCAAAAAAAGTCCCGATTCAACATCGGGACTTTTCACAATTTGACAAGACTGTAATGAAGCTATTACGATTTACGTACCACTCTTGACCCCATAATCATCAAGATTACAGAGAAAAGTGCTATTCCAGTTGGTTCTGGTACACTCACTGCACTTACAAAAGATGTAGCAATAAATTCTGAAGCATCACTGTTTCCTGATACAGGAGACAAAATTCCCGTAAGCACGTCGCCCGAAACAAAATTTATTGTGACAATCCCACCTATAAGGTCATCTCCGTCAACTCTTGTAGGCGAAGGTAGGAAATCAACGTCAATATCCCATATTATAGATTCACCTGAATTGAAATCATTGAAAAACATTTCAAACATTGTAGCACCGTCGGCCACAACAACAGGCGTCAAAAGGCCCGTGGTGATATCAGATCCACCCACTGGGGTAAACTGTCGACCTTCGCTAGAGTTTCCAGCCCCGCCATCTACAGTATCAAAAAAGACACCTAAACCGCTAAAATCAATTGTTGCGCTCGATATCATTTCACTTTCAGTTGAGTCATTTTCTAGCTCAAACGAATTGAAATATGTATTTCCGTCAATGAAAAAGCTAACAATTGGCGTTGCAGAAGCTGTGAATGTAGCAACAGTACACGCAATTGCAATAATAGTGCTTTTGAATAACTTGCTTAACATTTTTTTATCCTATATTTACTTCACTACCATAAAACCAGCAACAACTATGCCAAATAAAAATACGCTATATTTTCAATATGTTAAAAGCTAGCTCCTTTTGAATTTCATCATGATGTAAATTATTTTGACACTGTTGCGAATACCTTATTCCACATAAGTTCTGTAGCACGCCTTTGTTTACCTGCACATATCGTTAGCTGTTCATTGAACGTACTACTATCAGTCGCATCGATAAAAGAACTAAGTTTTTGTAACGCTTCCTCTTCATTTATGAAGTCAACTACAAATTCTGAGCAATCGTAGTCATTCAGAAGCTCTTCGTACTTGTGAGACCATCCAACAGCGAGGCTCGGAACTCCCGAAGATAAAGCACTGACTAAACCGTGGAAGCGTGATGAAACAATACACTTAGCACGACTGAGGACGTACTTGGTCTCTAATGGATCATCAATACTCAAAGTTTCAATTTCGCTTGTTGCAGAGTTTATGGTAGCGGTAATATCTTTGGCTAACTTTTCATCTCTTAAACCCTCGTGGTTTAAAATAACGACTTTGTGACCTGACTCTAAAAGTTTTGTACAACATAAGCTCATATACTTAATATATAGTTCTCTAGAGTTTTGACCAAACGATTTGATAACTTTTTCGTTCGGTATTACAAAAGACACTCCTTCATACACTGATAGGCGTTCTACTACTGGAGGCTTAAGGGTACAAGTGAAATCTGGAGCTTGTTCAATATTATCACCTTTATCCCCTACTTGTTCTAAGATGTACGAGAGTGACTGTTTATCTCTAGCAAACATCAAATCAACATTAGTGCTTATTTTCTTCAAAGTTGGTTTAAACCCTTCTTTTTCGAAAGCTCCCCAAGCCTGAGGTAATAAAACAACTTTTTTGTTCTGCGACTTCCACCGCTCAACATTTCGACCAAGCCTTTTATTTAACTTTTCTACTCCCCAAAAATCGCCGTAGGCAAAACCTGATGAATCTAGAACTAGAGATATATCCTGATCTCTGACTAGGCCAAATTTAGTGAAAAACGAAGACGGAAGAATACGTTCTATAACACTAGAAAAAATACGTTTTTTCAAAGAATCTCTAGGTAGCATCCCCCATAGTCCGTATCTCAGTCTTTCTTTACTATCAAAGCTTAGACGAACACAAAAATTGGCGTTAGGTTCAAACTTCAATACTTGCGCTTTAATAGCCTCTAGCATTAATGCAGCGCCTTTATTTCTGGGGTCCACCCCCAATATCTCAATATTCATTATAGGTCCTAACTGTTTCTGTTTCTCTTTTCGAGGAAAAAGGTACTTTAGTGGTTTGATCTGGATATCCGTAGGCAACGAGCATTAGTACCCTATCTGACGTCTTCAGATTCAACAATTTGTTCATTCTAGATTCTGCAGGCTCTTCATCACCCCAATTAATTACGCAAGATGAAATCCCCAAAGTTTCAAATGCGAGTATTAAAGACATTACAGCGAGGGAACCATCAACATAAATAGCATGCCGGTCACGCTCACGGTAATATGCATCCAAATGGCCAACAACTACGATTACTCCTGGGACCTCTTTATAGAATGTTTTTGTACCAGCAGGTATTGCAGCGACCTCTTGTACTTTTGATGGCTCATCGAATATTCTAAATGAAAAAGGCTGCCTGTTGCATGCACTAGGAGATTGCAGCGCCGCTTTAATCGCCATATCTACCGTACTTTTCGCTGGAGGCTCAGAAGTAAAGAAACGAACAGAACGCCTCTTTCTACAAAGTTCTAAAAAAGCATCGAAGTCAACTTGCTCTTTGTCGTGATCTCTTAAAAATGGAGTAAATTTGGGTGATTCAAGAAAGTTGGTTCTATCATTTTTAACTGACTCAAACTTCGCTTTGCAAGCTTTAAGTAATTCTTTAGAGTCGACGTCAACTGCGTCAAAATATTCGGCAAGAACATCTGTCGCCCATTTCAATTCGTTTTCAGAAAAATTTCTATTACCATATTCCAATACCCGCTGGTATTCGTCAACAGTTTCGCCTATGAAATCAAGTGCGAATACCTTCCGACGAACGGGCATTATAAGCCCTTTTTCTAGCCTATGAATATTCCTACGTAAAAGATATGAAGAAGATACTTCTTTTTTAAGTGATTCGTAGTACTTTTTCTTACCAGCAAGAACTGCTTTATGTTCTCTTATAAACTCCTTTGAGAAGAAAAAGTAATAACAATTTGCCAAAAACGGGGTAGCTCCAAATAACCCTAAGACTTTCGTATTCTTAAAATTTAGGTAGCTTTTCTTAATCCTTTTCAATTTTTTAATAATAACGTGAGGTAAAACGCGCTCCGTTATCTGTTTAACTTTATTCATTTATATTTCCTGAATTTTAAAAAGAAAGAAGGCCAAAACACTGCGTATGTCATCTTCACAGCTAGAAATCTGCCATTTTTCGTTAAAAATAATGAAAGGTAAGAAGCCATAGCATATGAGATTAGTGTCGCAACTGCTGCACCAATCGCTCCATAAAGTGGAATTAAAATCATATTTAAAATTACGTTGGTGATAGCTCCTGCGGAATGTGTAAAAAATGAAAGATAATAGTAATCTTCTGCTATGAACCACTTACTCGCTATCGCACGCATGAAAATGAAAATACCAGACCAAATGTGTATTCTAAGCACATCTACGCTGTTAATGTATTCCATACCGAAAAGAAGCGTGACTATAAACTCAGCAAAAATACTTATAAAGCATGCAATAACAAAGGCAGTAAAACTTAAAAAGTACAAGGATAGATCTAACCCTCTCTCGTATTTTTGATAATTTTCATTTCGTAATTCAAGCAGTTTAGGGAACAGCGAAGAAGCTACCAATGTGGGAAACATATACCAAATTTCTGATAGTCTTGCAGCCACAGCATACGAACCGACCTCCTCATTTGTAGTGAAATAACTCAACATTATTACATCGAGTTTCAAATATATGATGGCCGTTACGCTCGACAGAAGTAGAGGTAAGCCTTTTTTTAAAAGAGGTATGGCTACTTTCTTATCGTAAAAATCATTTTTATCTCTCTCTATCCTTGAACGGTATATTTTATATGAAAGTATACCAGCCAACAAATAATCTATGCCTAACAAATATAGAAAATAAGCAATGTCGATAGAAAAGTATACAAAAATAACCTTTGTAACTATCGAAGAAATCATAACAATCACGTTAGCTATTATGTATGGTTTCATGTAGGAGATGGAAAGAAAGTAGTATTCCACGACCTTCAAGCCAGAGAAGATTTGCAAAAAGAGAATAAAGAGAACGAAACCTACGTACACCTTATCTAAAACCAGTAATGCAACTCCAGAAAATAAAATTAAAGAAGATAAACCACCTAAAAACCTTAATACGATTGCATTTGAAATAACAACTTGTGTATTGTTTTTGTTATTCTTTAACTCTTTTGTAATTAGGTGATTGAGACCAACGGTAGACAAAGAACTGGCAACAGTAGTGATAGCAAGTATGACACTGTAAATTCCATAGTTAGCCGCACCAAAATATCTCGCCAACAAGATGCCCACAACTAAAGAAGATAAAAGTTGTGTTATCTTCTGCAATAAAAGCCACGAAAAATTATTTAGAATACTATTCATCGATATTTTTTTTATTAGTGACACGTTAATTACCCATATATTAACTTCTCGAAGAGCTTTTACCTGCATACAATCTGACTATTTCGTCGAAAGATACAAGCAGTATGAAAGATAAGACTTTTAAAACTGAAAACTTAGTTGATAGTGCACATTTCTTTTGAAAAAAAAGAATCATGGACCTCTTTACGAAGAGCTTTTGTGCCTGCCAAAGCATTCGAATGACCTTCAATCTTGAGTTATGAGAATCCCAAGTACCTCCGATGACTCTCCTTCGCTTTAGAAGTATCTCTTTTAGGTTTCTCGAAGGATGATTAACAATAGCTTCTGGACAATATTTTATTTTGTAACCCGCTAGTGTTAATCTTTTCGCCATATTATGATCGCCTCCAGACTTCATAGAATCATTAAACATTCCCAATTCTAACAATTTATCCCTTTTTGAAAGCCAATTTGCTGTTATGCACACGCCCGCATTCGCGTATTCTTTCTGATTCATTGAGAAAAACGATTCATAGTTTAGAGCGGCTGCTTCTGCATTAGAGTATTCATCTCTAAAGAATTTTACTTCTCCAGCTATAACACCAAGGTCTTTAAAACCGTTAGCACTCTTCAATAACTCTTCCAACCATGTCCTTTCCGGGATACAGTCTGAATCAGTGAATGCCACATATTCGCCTTTAGCTATAGTTAAACCTTTATTTCTCGCTGCATATGAGCCTACTTTTTCCTCCCGCAATAATGTTATTCCCTCAATTTTTGAAAGAATTTCAAATGTATTATCCGAAGAGCCATTATCCACAACTATTATTTCATAAATTTCTTGCGGAATGCTTTGTTCTTTTAATGCATCGATACATAATAAGACCCTGCTTTCATCGTTCCATGTTGGTACAATAACTGAAGCTTTTACGTTACTAACCATGATATATACCATATCCTTATTGCAGCTTTTAAATCGACATAGGTTTATTTGTAAGTTTTCTTTTGATTGCATTTACAAAGAAGTATAAGGTTGCTTTAAATCCAGCAATCTCAATTGCTTTTATAATCCATTTAACTTTATTTTCTTTGTATTTTAGTGAAAATAATATTTGTTCGCAGACACGCTTTTTAAACCAATATTCGCCAAGAAATGTCTTGTGCTTGTTTGCAGAGCCCAATCTTTTATTGATTTCCGAAGTTTTCATTTTACGCACCTTTGCACCTATGCCATCTTCATTTTGAAATCTATACAAAAATACTGGTTTATTTATGTTTCTAAAATCAACGCCTTTCAGGAAAAGCCTCACATACATATCCCAGTCTTGACCATTATTTAAAGATTCATCGAAGGTGTTTTGCAATAAAAGCGCACGTTTAGCACTGAATCCGCTCATTCCGCAATAGGTATTTCCACGTAGGAGCGACTTCTTAGTAACAACGTCATCATTATTAACAACGACTATTTCTTCTTTTCCTAATTGTTTGAACCCTGAAACAACAGCACCTGCTCCAGATTCATAGAGGGCGAATAAAGTATTTAAGTACTCCGGTAACCAAACATCATCATCATCCAAAAACGCGATTACATCGCCTTTAGAATACTCTACACCTAAATTTCTAGCCCTGTTCGCTCCACATGAGACGTCCTGTTTCAAGTATTTAGCCCCTATTGCGTTGATAGCAGGCATAGCAGTTTCGTAAGATCGACTAGAGTTATCGTCAATAATTATAATTTCATATGGTGAAAGTAGCTGGCTTTTAACACCGTCAAGTGCTTCAAGCAAACAATCAGGGCGGTTGTATGTAGTTATTACTACTGAAATATTCAAGCTCATAAGCTGCTACCTTTTTCAGCAATATCTTTAACTAAATTTGAAGACTTTTCAGCTATCCTATCCCAGTTAAAGTTGTACAGAAATTTGTCTTGGTCTAACTTTAAATTTAAAGAATCAACATTTGATATTTTTTCGGCTAAAGCGGTTATATTCCCGACCTCGAAGTAGCTATCTAACGGTGCTTCGATATCCTTATTAGGGAAAATATCACTTAGAATAACTGGCGTACCAGCACTAATTGCTTCAAGAGCAACTATAGGTAGACCTTCATGGTAAGACGGCAATACGAATACTTTTGCATGCTTGTATAGCGCTTTAAGTTCATCGCCTGACCTTCGACCAGCAAAAATAATGTTATCGTTGGCTTGTTGCACTAGTGTAGACGCGTATTCATCTTGGTGATCCGCTTGTCCGACAATTACTAACTTCAAATTGCTATTGGATGCCTTATACGCATTAACTAAATCGTGAAATCCTTTTTCGGGTACTAGTCTACCTACGGTTAAAATGTATCCTTGTGATGCTATCGGTAATTCCTTAGGCAGTGCACTTGCACTTATGTCCCCCGTAAACGAAGGGAGCATGCCGTTAGGCACATAATGTATTTTTTCAGCTTGATTCGGAAATTGCTTTTTCAGCCTGTTAGTTAAAGTTTTTCCTACAACAAACATTTTATTCGAAAATAACACCCCCATTTTTTCGCCAGACTTAAGAATAAACTTCGCTAATCCATTCCACTTCTGTCGGTCATAATCTGCACCGTGGTGCGTTACTACTACTTTCATGCCTAACAGCCTTGCGAGCGGAGTAAATAACGCAGGCCCAACAGCATGAAGATGAACCACATCTGGATGTACAAATATTCTTGCATACAGAATCGCAAAAAAAGTATGCATAAAGGTTTCTAAGAATTTATGTTTTAAGGTCCATACACTAACTACGTCTACAGCTTTGTAGGTATATTTGTTTCCTCTTACATAAGGTGAACGCGCAATAACTACTACTGAATCGCTCTTTTCTACCATACGTGGGTATAACTGTTGGCAATGTGACTCTATGCCCCCCATAACATCGGGTATTCCACGTAAACCTATCGCACATATCTTCATATTATTTGGCGAACCTCATGACTTGATTGTTATGTAAGTTTGGATCAAAAAGCTTTTTCGGTGCAGATAAAGCAAGAACGACGCTAATTAGAATTGCAAAGAATATTAAGCCCTCGATATTCCAAAGCGGCATTGTTGCCATATTCATTATTAAAAAACCAACTATTGAAAAAGCTACTATTTTAGATAGACCACTTTTGCTAATTTTTAAGGCTTGATCTAATGAATATATACACATAAAAATAAACGCTGCGAGGCCAATAATTCCATACTCATAAAGATTGGATACATACGTATTATGTGCGTATTTTGCAAATACGCCTTTCCAGGAGTCAGGTCCAAACCCAATTAACTGGTTAAGAGCGTTAGCATTCACAAACCCATCTATATATTGACTCCAGATAAATACGCGAGCCGACATAATGTCTTTTTCGGCTTCGCTAAAATATATTGGCGCTTTAAAAATAATATCTAAGTTACTAATTAAAAGACCTACATCAGAGAAGCGTTCACGCATGGTAAATGACAAAACCATAAACGATGCAACGATAACCATAGAGACGATTGTCAGCACAGGCACCTTTTGCGATGGCTTTAACCTCTGCTCAACTAGCGTGAAATAAAAAACGGCCGCTATAGGCAAAATCGTAAGCACTGAAGTTCTGTAATTCACTAGAACAAGTAACAAAATAGCTAAAGAAAATAAGCTAGTTCTGAAGCGAATGGAGTTTGGCTTAGTTAGCCCTATTACAAAAATGAAACTAACTATGATCATTGAAAAAGCGGCTTCGTGGTTGTAGCCACCGATAAAGCTGGTTGAACCGTCTGCTTCTGCTGCTTTTGCATGTCCTAGTAGAATAGACAATACTTGCATTGTTACCGGCATCACAAATGCTACTAATAGCTTTTTAAAAGTTTCCTGTTGCCCTTGAACTCGTATAGAAAGAAATAATGCCCCTGCCAGAACTAAGAAGTAACACCACTTAACCAATACATTTATTGCACCTGGTATCTTCATATTCACAAAACCGCTGACAGCGATTACAGTAAAAAATAGATAAAATGGAAAAAGCTTCTTGAGGGTAAATACTGTAAACGGTAAGAAGAAAAGCCCCAGCCCAGCCACAGAAATACTCGAAAGCGCATTTATTGAAAAGCCCGCTACCAATGAAGGGTACGTAATAGTATGAAACGCTGACAAAAAGAATCGCAGCCAAATAGCGCAAATAGCAAACGCTAAATATTTATTGCAGTTCCCCGTTATGGTGCGATACACCATAATGAAGCTTATTAGGCCGACAACTACTTTTAACCCTTCGAACATGTTTATTTACAAACCTTTTCAATAATGGCTATGACTTTTTCTTGAAAGGCATTGTAAGAAAATTGCTTTGCACAGCTTTTGCTCTTTGCAGCGTAAGATACCCGAACGGTTTCATCACTGAATGAGCTTAACGCACTTGCAACACCTTCAGCGTTATTTAACTCACACAGAATACCGTTTTTTTCCTCACTAGCGCCAGTTACTCTGTAAGGGTATTGTTCGGCAATAATTTCCGCAGGGCCCGACTCACAGTTTGTTGCTATTACTGCTTTTTCTAAACACATAGCTTCAACAATGGCGTTGGGAAATCCTTCAGCATTCGACGTACTTACAAAGTATTCGGCATTACTTAAATAAGGGTATGGGTTTGCTTTAAAGCCAAGAAACTGAACCTTGCTATCAATTCCTAGGTCTTTAACTAGCGCTTTAAGGTTCTCTTCTTCATCGCCTACGCCCAAAATTACCAAGTTTTCGGCTATGTTAGCTTTGGCGTAGGCGTTAATTAGTAAAGAGAAGTTTTTATTCTTAACTAAGCGCCCTACTCCAATAATGTAAGGTTTAGTCGGTAGGTCCGACACACTTTCTGAAGCCTGAACCTGAAGTTGGTCGATATCGTAAGGGTTATACAACACCGATATTTTGTCTCTTGATACTGAATAGTTATCGATAAGGTCAGCTTTTACGCCTTCAGATACAGCTACAACGCTGTCGGCTTTGTTGTAAAGCAAACGAACTAACAAACGGCTTACACCGTCTTTTAGCCCACCTGAAAGGTGGCTTGTTGTATTAACCCGCTCGCTTATTATAGCTTTAAACTTTAAGCGCTTGGCTAACGTAACGTTCAAGAAGTTACTTCGCGTTAAAAAACTAAAGCAAAATTCTGGGTTTAGTTCTGCTAAAACGGGCTTAAGCTGTTGATAACCTGAAACTAAACTGCCTTGGGAATTAAGCACTATTTTATTAACGTATTCAGGGCAAACTTGAGATTCGGGCAAGTCGTCTAGCAGAATTAGATGTACAGGAATGTTTTTAGCAACGAAATAATCTTGCATTATGGTTAACAGTTTAACCATGACTCGTTCAGCGCCACCGCCTTCAAGTGAATTAATGATAAACACCGCTGGACGCGCTGAGTACTCCATGAAAGTTCCTTTTCGTTGTAAATTTACTACAAAGCAGGGTAATGATACCAGATGGTGCACAAGTCCATAACCCACACCTTGTACTTATATGTTCAAAACTCTATTTGAAGATAGGTTAAACATAAAATGTGCCAAAAAGATCAATATCGAACAAAAAAACTTTGTGGTACCCAAAATACCTTTCAAGTTCTTAATAAGTTTGCCATCATTGCTTTATTGGTAGGCAAGCTATGCTATCGCATGGTAGTGAAAGATTTTTTACACTTGCCTTAATCTATTGCATAAAGTACCTACGGTTTGCACCAAAAGAAACGTTTTTGCTTTCCTTTTCCTACCCATTTAACTGTGCGCAGTATGTTAACCGCTGTTCGCTCAGCCGTTGTTGTAGGTTGTACCTTACTAGCGGTTACATCGCCAATTGCCCAACAAAAAACGGTTTTCACACCGCAAGTTTATGCACGTATTAATTCAGTATATGGTAAAGAAGCAAAAGAAGACGTTGCCAAATGGCGACAATTGGTTACTGAGTTACAAAGCGAAGACATAGACGAAAAGCTTTACCAGATAAACCGCTTTTTTAACCGTTTTGATTTTGTCGACGACCTTGTTCACTGGCAACAAAAAGATTATTGGGCAACGCCAATTGAGTTTATTTCAACGGGTGCTGGCGACTGTGAAGACTACACTATTGCCAAGTACTTCTCTTTAATTGAACTTGGCGTTCCTGAACAACAGTTGCGATTAATGTATGTAACCGCCTTAGAATTACGCCAACCCCACATGGTTTTGGCGTATTATAAAACCCCAACCTCTATTCCACTTGTTTTGGATAATATAAATAGGCGTATATTGCCTGCTAATAAAAGAAGAGATTTGTCACCCATTTATAGCTTTAACGGTCACGGCTTATGGGCCGCAAAAGCTATGGGAACGGGCCGTAAGCTTAGGGGAAGTGGCCCGATGAAGATGTGGGACGATATGGTAGAGCGGCTAGACCGCGTTATGTACGGAGATAAAGAAGAATAATGAGACTATCTACCCAACTAAGTACAAGCTTACTCGTTTTTTTAATACTAGTTTTTGCTGGTTCTTTCATAATAAACGTTAAGTTAACTAGAGAGTATGTAAACGAGCAGCTTGCCACTCACGCGCAAGATACTGCGACTTCGTTGGGGCTATCTATCACCCCATACTTAAGTGAAGACAACGGTATTGCGGTAGCCGAAACCATGGTCAATGCTATTTTCGATAGAGGGTTTTACCAATACATAACCATTACCGATATGGAAGGTAACTTACTGATTGAAAGGCGTAATCCAAACACGGTTGATACTGTTCCTACTTGGTTTACCGATATTGTAGAAGTTAACCCACCCGTCGAAAAAACAGAATTGAATGACCGTTGGACGATGGCGGGTGAGCTTGCGGTTCAAAGTCACCCAGGGCTTGCCAATGAAACCTTGTGGGAAAGCGTTAAACAAAGTGCGTTTATGTTTTTTGCAGCCTTCGTGTTCGCCTATATTGCCCTGCTCTTTATCATTACTGCCATTACAAAACCCCTTCGTATTGTCGTAAACAAAATTGAAGATATTCAAAATCAAAAGTTTTCTCACATAAACTACAAACCTTTTACGAAAGAACTTTCTTTTATAACGCAGGCGGTAAACAGGCTTTCTTCTTCTGTTGAAGTAATGTTTAAAGAATTAACCCAAAAGGCCGAGCAGTTCAGAATTCAAGCTTTTGAAGACAGCCTTACCGGGGTTCAAAATAGAAACGCTTTCACCCGCCATATGAACGCGCTACTAAGTAAAACTGCCACCTCGGATGAAGGCTATGTAATTTTAATACGCTTAGCACAACTAAACGCTATTAATATGACGTTAGGTGCACAGGAGGGCGATAACTATGTGACCGCCGTTGCTAAAGAGCTTAAGAATTTTACGTCCAGTATTCAGGAAACGGCATTTCTATTTAGGGTATCGGGTGCCGATTTTGTTTTGGTAACAGAGGCGATGGCAAAGCAAGATTGTGAAGCGCGTTTAAAAGTACTTAGCACTACCCTTTCTCATTGCAACCCGCTTAAAGATGGCAGTAAAGCTGTGTGGATAGGCGCAGCGCAATTTAACGACGAGCAGTCGTTTTCAGAAATTATGGAAAACGCTGATAGTGCGCTTATGGCAGCTACAAAGCAACCCAATGGCTGGCAATTTGCGTCTGACCTTTCTCACATTCACAGCAATACGGCGTGGAAAGAGCGTTTAAACCAGGTTTTAGAGCAGCAGTACGCAGATATTCTTATTCAGCCTGTTATGAACGTTGAAAAAAACACACCCGCTTACTGCGAGGCGTTTGCGCGATTTAAAGACAAAGATACTGGCAACCCTATTCCGATGTCTCAATTAATTCCCGCATCTGAACGCTTGAACTTAATTCCTGAGGTAGATAAGTTGGTGGTAAGCCTAGTGCTTAATAAGCTAGCAAAAGATAAACGTAATGTTGCCATCAACATTGCGAACGCGTCGCTAGCCAACGCTTCGTTTAGACAGTGGTTATTAGGTGTACTGAACCAAAATGAAGCGCTGTGCACTTATTTGATCTTTGAATTAGAAGATTCTGCGTTAATACACCATAAAAACGACGCAGTATCATTTTGCAAGTCGCTGGTTAATTCAGGCTGCAAGATTACCATTGAACATTTTGGAGACAATCTTGCATCATTAGCTGGGTTGAGGGCTATTCAGCCTCATTTTGTAAAAATTTCCGGCAAACTTACGAAAGATATTCACGCAGACCAAGACAGTCAGCTGTTTGTAAGTAGTTTATTGAGTATCGCTCGTGGGTTAAGTATTAACATTATTGCTGAACTTGTTGAGAATGAAGCGGAATGTGTCGCTTTATCAAAGTTAAATGTTTCATATCAACAAGGGTTTTATTTCGCGAAACCTTCGCTGTGGCAGTTTTAATACATGCGAAAAATGAGCATAAGCTAATAGATGTACAACAAAAGCGAGATCTTGTACGTTCACTTGTTGTACAATATGGCCATATGGCGTTAGCAAGAAGCTAACCCGACGTTTTTAATCTAAGGATAAGTTATGCGTAGCAACGTTTTTTTATCTGTGCTTTTGAGCGCTTTAATCGCTTTTTCGACAGTTTCTTTTGCACAAGAAGGTAGCGTACCAGGCCTACAAGTTAGAAACCTTTTGGTTACTGAAATTGAAGAAGGTGCCGCGGTTGAGCAAGCAGCTAGTGAAGTAAGCCAGACTGTACTTAGTGAAGGTATGTTTTTTGATGCCGCAGGCTTATCGTACTTAAGCGAAAACCAAACTGCCTACCAATCACTTGTAGGCCTACTGAACGACAACGCAACCGGCTTCGAACTAGCTATAGCAGGTTTTACAGCACTGCCAGAACAGGCTTCGCAGGTTGTGACTATTGCTATTTTGATGTTCCCAGAAGACGCTAATGAAATTTATAACATCGCGCTTCAAATGCAGGTTATCAGCGAAGAAGATGCGCTATTAGCGGTTATCAATGCGGGTGTAGACCCTAGCACTTTAACCGCAACTGCTGCAGGCGCGGCTGGAAATACGTTTTCTCCGCTAGGTGTAGGTACGGGAGCTGCTGGCGCTGGCGGCGGCGACACCACTATTTCAGCGAACTAAAGTCCATTACATTTAAATTTCGCGCTAGTACGTTGTAAGTGCCTATTTCTAATACCCAGAAAACCGAAAAGTTTCTTTTCGGTTTTCTTTTGTTTACCTTGTTTTGGCTGCCTTTATCACTAGGTGCCAATCGCCCGTGGGCGTGGTCACTAATGCAAATGTCAGTTTTCTTTCTTGGCGGCATTTTATTACTCACTCACAAATCTTTACTTTCAAAGCTATACACACAATACAAACTGCTAGTAATTGTTTGGTTAGTATTTTTAACGTGGCAGCTTATCAATATAGTCCCTCTGCCCTTTTCTTTGGTCGAAACCCTACGCCCCGAACGTGTTAGTTTTTTACTAAATGAAAATATTCAGGGCATGAAAAGCATAAGTTCGCAATGGCTACCTCTTAGCTTCGATGTGGGCCAAAGCGACGTAATATTCTTTAAAACTCTCGCCTATTGTTTCTTGTTTTTTATAACGCTGACGTTGGTTAATACAGGCAAGCGACTTAGATATATATTAATAGTAATAAGTGCTGCCGGCGTATTCCAAGCTATATATGGTTCGTTAGAAGTATTATCTGGTTTGCAGTATAGCTTGGTTTTCAAGTTACCTGTTTCGCATATCGCAACGGGAAGTTTTGTGTATAAGAACCACTACGCTAACTTTCTTTTGCTATGTTTAAGCGCTGCCATTGGTTACATGATAGCGAGTTTGCGTGTTCGAAGCGGTTCTAGCCCTAGAGAGCGATTACGTAGAATAGTGCGTTTTTGGCTAAGCAATAAAGTGCTGTTTCGTATTGGCATTATTATTATGGTTATCGCGTTAGTGATGTCTCGCTCTAGAATGGGTAACAGCGCCTTTTTCATTGCTATGACTATTACCGCCACGCTAGGCTTAATTTATTTCAAGCCCCGCCAAAAAAGTTATGTCGCGCTATTTATAAGTATGTTGGTTATCGATATTCTTATTGTGAGTAGCCTTTTCGGACTTAAGCAGGTACAGCAACGCTTAGAACAAACAAACTTAACCCAAGAAAGCAGAGATGAAGTTGTTACTGATGCCCTGCCCCTTCTTTCTCAATATGGAGTTATCGGTACAGGCGGAGGCACCTTTTATACGGTATACCCTCAGGTACAAAGTGAATCTATTCAGCACTTTTACGATCATGCTCACAACGAATACCTTCAGTTTGCTATTGAGTTTGGCATAGTAGGCGCAGCCATTATAGCCATGCTTGTATTACTGTGCGCGAAAAGGGCCTTAAGCGCAATGCGACACCGAAGGCATCCGCTGCCAAGGGGAACAGCCTTTGCAACTGTTATGGCGGTAATAGGGATGGCATTACACAGTACGGTAGACTTTCCTCTACAAGCTCCAGCAAATACCGCTATATTTATTATACTGTTAGCGCTAGGTGCGTTAAGCCGCGATATACCTATGGGAAGACAAGATAAATAACCAACATTGGTTTTATAACACAAGGGGATTTGTGTGGTATTAAAGATAAAGCGACCAATAAAAGAAGAGCCAAACGTTCAACATATGCTGGAACGTATGCCTAAAAATGTTGCCGACTCTTTTACTGACGACCAACTTTTTCACTTAAACACAGCCCTAGCCGGTCGGCGATGGGGTAGCCACAAGGTGGATCTAAGAGGCACTATAGGTTTACTGCGAAGCCGATATTACTTCGTTTTATTGGCAGGCCGAGACAAGCGCGACCTATCGCGTACCGAAAGCCGCATAGGCAAACTGGTGATGGCAGCGATTATTGCTTTATTCTTATGCGTATCTTTAGTGTTAGGCTTAGTGCTGCTGTATATATTGAAAAGCTGGCTGGGTATTAATCTTTTTGAAGGGTTTTCACTAGGCTTGTGGGATTGGCTAAATGGAAAAGGCTAGCTAATTATACGTTATACAGTTAGGAATGCGCTTTCGAACTGGGTAACTGGCATCGCGCAACCATCTACAAACGGTTTCACTCGCATTATGCTTTTGTATTGTTTTTAAAACAAAATCTCTGCTTAGCGGGTTTTGAAGGCCTAAGTTCAAATGCTGTTTCAATTGCTCTTTAATTTTTACGTAGTGGATAGACCTTGCACTAAACATTTCTAAACCGAACTCCACAATAAACTTGTGCACTATGGCATCTTGTGGGCCGGCTTGCTTGGCGTTTTTTAGATAATGATAAAACTCATCATCTAATTCATCACGCAGCAGCTTTACAGATGCCAAGCCAATCCAGCTGCCGCTCCAAGTAGGCCGCAATAACAGGCTTTTTTCATAGCTCTGTGCCGCATTGTTTAGGTTAGCACTAGTGCTCTTCAAACCTAATTCAGCATCGCCTGATTCTTTACTTCTTTTTTCAATAACCGCTTTCCACTCAAATAACTGCCCCTGTATTTGATAATACAGAGCGTTGTCTGGGAAATAATCAATAGCGTTCCCAATTCTGCCTAGGCCACTGTCTATTTGACTAATAGAAGCTTTGCCAGGGCTTAGTTGCCACCCCTCAATATCGTTTTTCACGCTGTAATACGCGTTACCCGCAATGAAAAGCTGGACGCTCCACAAAAAACAGAAACCGGCAAGCAGCACCATTACCCACTTCAGTATTACGCTGTTATTTGTGAAGATGTTGAGTAAACGACTAGTCATTGATCACTTCGTTTTGTTGGCCAGACGACACTATCGCACCAGGCCGCGTTACAAAAACCTCTTGTGCGAATTCATCACTGAATGTCGAGACAACTTCGTAAGCGGCCCCCATATCGTTAGGCCGGCGTACAAGGTCATGGGTGTCTGACGCCACTACATGAAATGCCTTATTTCGCATCATAGCTAATGCAAAGTCTTCTACCTTGTCGCCGAAGCGACCTGTTAACGCACCTGCGGTAACTTGGAACATACAGCCTTGTCGCTGAAGCCAACTAAATTTGTGCTGCTCGGCTAACAGCTCGCGATTGCGCTCTGGGTGAGCGATAAGTGGCTGAACGTTATTTTTCAAAAGCCATTTTATAAGTACTTCCAAGCCTTGCGGTATGTGACTATGTGGCATTTCTAGTAGCAAGATATGCTTGCCGTTATATTTGCCTAAAAAAGGCAGTTCTTTTTGTTTGTACCAAATAGGAATAAGTTCGTTTACGCGTACTTCTGCGGCAAAAGAAAGAGAAAGGGGAATAGATGCGCGATTAACTTCTTTTTGAAACTCTAAGAAAGTTTGTTCGATAGACTTTAACGTATTGTCAAAGTAGCCTTTGTGTATATGCGGTGTACAAACCATATGGCGAACACCGCCGTCTACAGCTTGCTGTGCCATTTCCAAAGCAATGTCTAAAGACCTGGCACCATCGTCGATGCCAGGCAATATGTGGCTATGTAAGTCTATCAATAAATGCTGTTAGCTGTTTTTATGACTGGTATATCCATATTGATCATAAAACCCAGCGTACCTTTGTGCTGCTCCTGATTTGCGTAAGTCTACTTGATTTAGTACTACACCATCAAGACGATGACCTACTTGTAAGAAGCGAGACAACCCATTATTGATTAATTTCTCACTGGTACTATCAGCACGTACAACATAAATAACCGAGTCACAAGAGTTAGCAATTAACATAGAGTCGCTTACCGCTTGAGTAGGTGCAGTATCAATGACAACGTACTTATACTGAGTTTTTAACAGTTCAATAAGCTCGTTGAAACCTTTATCCGACAATAGCTCCTGCGGGTTAGAAGGGATAGTACCCGCTGACAAGATGTCGATATTAGACTCTTCATCTCTAACCAAACACTCATCTAAAGTATGTGACTTCAAGATAAGGTTTGCTACGCCCGGTTGATAGTTAGGAATGTTAAATTGATTACCTACACTTGGGCGACGTAAGTCGGCATCGATAAGTATCGTTTTATCTAGCTGACCTAAGGCGAACGCCAAGTTTATAGAAACCGTCGTTTTACCTTCTTTAGGTACACTTGAGGTTACCATTATAGCTTGTTGCTCTTTATCTAAATTCAATAAGGACAAGCTAGTACGCAATGTACGTACAGACTCGGCAAACTGATGCTTTTTACCGTCGAAGAATGAACGAACGGGCAAATCAGTCTTTTTCTTGTGTGGTAGCCAAGGAATAAGGCCCAACATACGTTGACCAAGCTTGCGCTCAACATCTTCCACTGAACGTATACCACTGTTAAGCGTTTCCATAGCAATAGCTAGGAACACACCAAAGCCCACACTGAATACGAAAGCTGCACCAATTAACAGTTTTTTATTTGGTTTTGAAGGCGCGTAATTTGGAAGCGCTTCATCTAATACTCTGGCGTTTGCAGATTCAAAACCACCCAGCTCGTCTGTTTCTTTTAAACGTGTGAAAAATGAATTGTATAGCTGCTGGTTAATGTCAACTTCGCGCTGAAGGGCTTTGCGCTGATTATCCAAACCAGATAAGTCTCGGAATTCTGCTTTCGCACGAGATACTTCTCGTTCTAATTGCGCAACCCTATCTTCAGATACTTCGTATTGTGTAGTAATACTTCTAATAAGGTCGCGTATTTGGCCGCTTAGTGTTGTTCTTATTGAAGAAAGTTCAGCGTTAGCTGCAATCATTCGTGGGTGTTTCGGGCCGTATACATTACTAAGCTCACTCACTCGCGTCATTGCCTTAGCTTCGTCACGACGAACGTCTCTTATAGTCGGGTGATTAAGTACTTCAGGCAGGCGTGCAATGTCATCTAATGAAACATCGTTACGTGTTTGTTTGTAAATAACAGCGTTTAGTTTAAGCGCCGTCTGTGCATCTAGTAACTGCTTACTTAGTTGCTCTAGTTCTTCAGACGCTAAACCGACTACACCATCAATGTTTACCACTTGGTTTTCTTCATAGAACTTTGCCAAGTTACGTTCTGCTACGTCTAGCTTTTGCTTCAACCCTTCAAGGCTTTCTGTAAGAAAAGACGTCGCTTTTGCTGTCATATCCAGCTTAGCTTGAAGGTAGTTTTCAATGTACACATCGGTAACTGCGTTAGCTAGTTCAGCCGACAGCTGCGGAGATTCGGTAGTAACAGTGATACGCATTACTTGCGTGTTATCTACCATTTCTACTGATAACGCGCTCATTAATAAGGATGTGGCTTTACGCTTTTTAGCCGCTAGGACTTGCTCTTCAGTCAGCTCTTTTGGGTCTTCTTGGGGCAAAAATGGCAGTGCCTCCAGAAGGCTTGCCTTAATTTGGTCTACAATGCCTGGCTCTTCCTTAGCGGGCATAAAGTCTTCATTATTCCATAATGACAAGCTTTCTACCGTACGCTCTGCAATTTGACGTGACTGCAGTATTTCAAACTGCGTTTGCATGTAGTCTTTACGCTTAGTATCTAAGCCATAGACTTCTTCAATTGACACAACGTTGGCTTTGTCAGCTTCTACCAAGATAGTAGTGGTAGAGGTATACATAGGCGTCATGCGCATTACCAAAAGCGCCACGAGTATTGTGAACGCAATTGCTAGCGAAATAATACGAAATGCGTAGCGCTTTATAATTCCTAAATAGTGAGCAATGTCGATGGTTTCATTTTCAAACACACCGGCGTTTAACTCTTCCCTGCTATTTACTGCCATTTTTATTCCTGAACGCTACGTATAATTTAGAAGAAACGCTGATTAATGGTGATGATGTCACCAGGCTGGATCATATCGCTAACCGTTACTGTGAACTCGTTAGTTCTGCCGTCTTTTTCGCGAATGATGGTAATTTTGTCGCGCGCTGCACGTTCGGTATACCCACCTGCTAACGCGGCCGCTTTATTTACTGACAGACCGGGTTGATAAGCATAGCCGCCAGGGCGCTTAACTTCACCATCAATAAAGAACGGGCGATATTCTACGATAGCGACAGAAACAGATGGGTTAATAAGGTAATCCCCTAGTAACCCTTCGTAGATAAGTTGCTCTACTTCAGCGGCTGTCATACCTACCAGTTTAATCTCACCTAAAAATGGGTAATTAATAGTACCTACGTCTGGAAGGCGAACTTCCATTGAAAGGTCTTCTTGCCCAAAAACGCTTATTTGAATTCTATCGCCAGAGCCTAATTGATATTGGCTCATGCTTAAGTTGCCCTCTTGGGCTACTACAACGTTAGAAATGAACAAATAACAAATAAAGAAGAAGCTTAGAACTACACTATTCTTCACAACGTAACCTCAGCGGATAAACCAACAACGTTTCTATCATAACCTATAGCTTCTCTGTTACTGTCACGATCAGCTAATTGATAAAATAACGAGAATGATAAATAACGACGTGCTTGATAATTAAGAGAAGCTGAATAACGCATCAATTCGTCATCACGGTTTGCTATACCGTCATCATCAAGTACATATTCATTTGTTTCACGAGCAATGGTTACAGAAGAGCTTAAACGTTCTAACCACTCATGGTTCCAAGATGCAGAATAATCTCTGCCTCGGATAAAGTTCCCTTCACCATTAGTTTCTCGGGTGTCGGCGTTGGTAGAGAAACGAAACGTTGAATACGAAACAGGTTGCCATTCTACTCCAACCTCCCAATCAGTCCCATAGAAAGTGCTTCTAGTCGCAGATTCAAAATCTTTCTCTTTATAACCGACTTTCGCAAAACCCGTTGTTGCAGCAGTTGATTCCCAAGTAACACCCAATAGAGCGCGTGTTTCGTCACTATCACGTGTTTCAATGCCGGTTTGGTTATCGTATCTGACGTAGGTTTGGGTAACGTCAAGTACAGCAGTAGTCGCTGAACCAATTCTATAACCCAATTCAGCGCCCACCTTATTTTTCACACGATCTCGAATTAGGTAAGCTTGTTCAGATCTATCATAGTCAAGAGTCTCACGGTTAGCTTTAAGCGTTAGCAAGCCATCAGATGTAGCGGCACCGTACATGTATTCACCGCCAAAATAAGTACTTTTGTACCTGTCAGGAGTAGTAATAGCTGTACCAAGGCCTAGTGAGAAGCCGGTGCCTCTGTCTTCATGACCGTCTTCATATTGAGCGATAGCATTAACTCGATGGCGACTGTTCAACTCAAAGTCACCCGAAGCTTCTACAAAGTGGTCAGTGTAATCGTCGTTATCACTGGAAAAATAAACGCCGCGTTCTAATCTGTAACCAACTTGAACTGGGTTACCATCTACTTCTGTAGCTGCGATTAGTTCCGGCGATAACGTAGTGCGCCAGCTGTATATTTTGGGGTCATCATCACGCGCATACGCAACATTATCGACGTAAGCCATCGACGATGAAAATGATGGAATTAAATCGAACTGCCCCGCCTGAATTCGACCGGCCTCTTGGGCATATAGTGTCGGGGTGGCGCAAATAACCGACATTGCTATAATGCTTTTGGTCCTTTTAAACATATTTTTCCTTCCTTCGATGACCTATCTATAATGACAATCTAATAACGGTAACTTCGTTTAGCTTTCACCCACTACACAAGCGTATAGCTCTAGTAAAAGAAAAATCTGCATCTTTTACAATTTTTGGTGTTTTTTTACCGGAATATCTAAACTATATTTGAGCACGAGCAATAGACGTGCCGTTTTTTGGCCTCTTAACTAAACGTAGAAAAAGTTTCGTTAACTCGCCTGCGCTCAACAAACGGCCGCTCGCAGACACATTAGCTAAATCAAAAGTATTTTATAAAGTACTTAGGTATTGTTTCAGCTATATGTCGGCACCCTATTTTGCCCAGTATGCTATCGTATTTACATAACTAATGGAAAGCACTTGAGCGCCATTCTACTCTTTCTGCACCAAATTAGTACGAAATAAAATCGTTTGCTGTAATAAAATTACAATACTGGTCCAATATTGTTACAATGGTTAATAGTGGTTCTGATATGACGAATATTAATGCGTCAAAAACACATAGTTGTAAAAGCACCAAACACCGCGCCTTTAATAGGCATGACTCTTGCTTACTTTTAGACAAACGTATTAGCTGTTTTTACTGTTCACGTAATAATTGGATCAGGCTAGTAAAACAACCAAGCTATCCACGGCGGCCTTCACTTTTCACCTAGAGATTACCTAAATGGACAATAGAGTAGAATCTAACAAAGCGATAAAAGCTCATCCGGTAGAACCTAATACCAACGGTGGTTTAGTTGTTAGAAACCAGAGCGGTTTTTCTACGATTTACAGACTTATTGATCTTTCCCTTGTTACCATTCTTTATTATTCATCTGCTGCGTATTACGGAAACCAGATAGACACGACAAGTCTTATCCTTTTATTTATCAATGTAATTTGCTTTCAAATTTCAGCAGAAGGCGTGGAGCTTTATCGGTCTTGGCGCGGTCATGGAACCCAGGAAATGCTTCGCGCAGCCGCAATTACTTGGATGTTGAGTATTCTGGGCACTATGACCATGGGATACTTCTTCGTTCAAGAAATTAAAACTCCGCCGCCTGCAATTTTACTGTGGTTCGCATCGTCGTTTGTTGTACTAATTATGTGGCGATTTGTTATGCGAAAATTTTTATTTCGCATTCGAAAAAGTGGTTTGAACTCACGTCGCTCTATAATAATAGGCGCTACTCAACTTGGCGCGAATGTCGCACTTCAGATACAACAAAATGAGCACTTGGGTATCAAGTTCAATGGCCTCTTCGATGACCGTGAGCCAGAGCGCCTTCCACACGAGATGCAAGGGGCTGTGTTAGGCAACATTGAAGCTGCGATAGAAATGGCAAAGCGCAATGAGGTTGATTACATCTACATTGCCCTTCCGATGAGTGCAGAAAACCGAATTCGCAGCATATTAGAGCAGTGTAGTGACACCACGGCAAACGTTTATGTTATTCCGAACTTCTTCATGTACAACCTACTAAATGCTCGCTGGCAAACAGTAGGTAACGTGCAAGCACTAAGTGTTTACGACACCCCGTTCCAAGGTGCGAGCGACGTTCTTAAGCGTTTTGAAGATATTGTTTTAAGTACTCTAATTTTAATGCTTATATCTGTTCCTATGTTAGCGATTGCAGCAGCAGTTAAGCTTACATCCAAAGGGCCCGTTATTTTTAAACAAAAGCGTTACGGGTTAGATGGTAAACAAATTACGGTGTACAAGTTCCGGTCTATGACCACGCAAGATAATGGTGCGGTTGTGAAACAAGCCACTAAAAACGATGCGCGTTTAACGAAGATTGGCGGTTTTTTAAGAAGAACGTCTTTGGATGAACTTCCACAGTTTATCAACGTTTTGCAAGGCCGTATGTCGATTGTAGGCCCTCGCCCACACGCAGTAGCCCATAACGAAGAATACCGCAAGATAATAACCGGCTATATGCTACGTCATAAGGTTAAGCCAGGAATTACAGGCTGGGCACAAGTGAATGGCCTACGCGGTGAAACTGAGACAACAAACAAGATGGTTCAGCGCGTAGAGTACGATTTAGATTACATACACCGCTGGTCTATTTGGTTTGATATCAAAATCGTATTTATGACTGTTTTCAATGGTTTTATTAATAAGAACGCCTATTGATTACCTATTGTCCAAATTTAGTAAAAGCGGCATAATTGCCGCTTTTTTATTGCCCAAAAAACGTATCAGCTCTATTTCTCTTTCATGTAGCTATATCTTGCTAGCAAGCGTTTCTCCGAAAGCATATATAACTTATTAAAAAATAATGTCATATCTAATTATAAGTACTGACTCAGTGATATCTTTATAAGCGACCAAGCTGTTTTAAAATATTACCGTTATCAAACTCTGACACATCTCTACAAAACTGATATTTTCTATAGGAAGGTAAAGTTTTATCGAATACAGCTAGTTTTTGCGCTACTTGTTTGTGACCTAAAGATTTAATCGAGCCGATATTTCCTGATGCAAAGTCTGCAAGAGCTTTAAGTGAATCGTCTAGCTGTCCGCCCATAATTTCGTGAGAAGCATCTTGATAATCCAATGACCAAATGAGAAATTCATTTTGGCAAAAGTAATCTACACCTCCATCGATTATAGTAAATCCGGACTCATTAGATATTCCCTCTAGTGCAGCCGACATACCTCTGCTGTAAACATTCATGAGTGAACGATCTCGCCCACTTACAGACAAGAAATGAAAATCCTTTTGCATTAATAAACCGGAAAATTGGCTTTTCAATTTTGCCAAATCTGCGCAATCTGGAAAGCATTCGAACAACAACTTTCTCGTACGTTGAATTGATACTTCCAACTTATTGAGATCCGCAGCTTTAGCAAACACCCCAGAGGCCGCCGCACCAGCTTGCGCCCCCATACCAGCAAATACATATTCTGTTGGCGTTAGTAACCGATACTTAAAGCTATTATGTGACGAAACTGTACGCGAACTCGAGGTGCTTTGCGTTTTGTCTAACGAGTCCAAAAGACTGCGCGATTTTGCACTTGGTAACTCGAATGTTCTTTCAAAAATTAAATAGGTTTTATCTGATAAGTTCCTATAAAGACTTTTATAGGGGGAGCGGTCTTCTCGAAGCTCGTCCTTCTCACCACCGTAATAATCACGTACGGAGTTGTCTTTCGCTTTGGAAAAGGCTAGTTCATAAAGTTGCTGCCACATCTTTATTTCAAATCGGAGTGCAAACGCTTTTTTGCTATGCCAATCGTTGAATGAGTCGCTCGTAATGGGGGAGTTTTCACTTAAGTCTGTTATAAACTCATTGCTAAGTTTAGTTAAAACAGGAGGAATAATGTCGTTAGCAAAATAGCCAATCTCGGATACTAATTTGTCGTACTCCGTTTTCGACGATATGTCGTTTGAATTTAGCCTTTGTATAAATTTTATTCTTTGAAGCGCTACGTCATCTATAGTTTTTATAGCATTTTTGCTTTCAATAACGTTTTCATCAATCTTCAATTCATCTTCTATAAGCTTTTGCCTTAAATTTCCAAGCATAGCCATTAATGGGTGCGATTGATATTTACCTTCAAATTGTCTTATAACCTCTAGCGCTTTGTCGTTCTGCTTCAACTGCGTATATGTTGCCGCAAGTCCAAACATTACATCAGGCGCGCGTCGTTCATTCGGGAAACGCTTGAGAAAATACTCATAAATCAATTTTCTATGCTCCCAATCTTGATCCTTAGTCGCTAAAGTAAGTAAGTCGCTCGCACTAAGGTCTTCCATTTTTGATGCTACTACTTCTTGGGGCTTCTCGTCTTGACTTACTGTTCTACTCTCGGAATTAGGTGCTTGTGTTAAGGCTTGTGAGTTTCTTACGTTGTCAGAGGGCTTATATTGAGGTTTACTGCCTTCTATAGTGTTTACGTGACGCCCCGTTGTTTGTCGCTGTGTTGTTTTATTTTCTGCAATGACCGCAGCATTATCGTTAGATAACATTTCTACAGCAGGCATGGAATACAATAAGGAAGCACCATCGAATCTTGAGCTTTTGTTAGTTTGAAGTTTTTTGATAAGAACTAGCATAGTATTTCGGTGCTTATTGTTCCTGTCATTTATTATATTTTTCACATCATTTTTTATTCCCCAATATATTGGTACGCCTTCTTCCCGATTTAAAGTAAGAAAGCGCAGCACTGCATAGGGTAAATATTCTGAACTTTTATGTTCCTTGATAAGCTCGTGAAGAATCACTCTTTCTTTTTTCGCTACCTTTTGTTTTTGTCTAAAACTACTGGTTGTTAGGCTTTCTTTTGACACTAACTCACTGAGAATATCTTGGCTGGCGAGCGCTTTCTCATAAAGTTTTTGAGCCTCTGTACTTTCATCAGATAAAGCAACGTTGCAGAATAAACTCAGAACGATGAAGTGAAGAAGCATTTTAGAAAGGGGAAGTGCTTTAGTTTGGTGCATATAGAATTTCCAATGTCCGTATTGTATAGCCTCAAATAGGCATAGCTACGCATCCAATATCTTTACTGAGCTGCGCTTTGAATAGTATTTAAAGTCAACGAGTGATGCTATCTGCGAAACTTAATCCACTAACAAGTGCTTATACGTTTTTTATATAGTCAACAAAAGTTAGATTGAGCCTAAGCCTAACCCATATTGATCATTTTTTAACCTTAAATATGGATGAGTTAGCTTATTAATTTAAAAACCTTTATCTAATCAGTTAAATACGGACAACGAAGCGTAACTGTGAAAGTTAGATTTAGGCTTAAAACCACTTGGTATGAAGAATGAGTTTGAGAAGATGTGTTAGAAATTAAAACGAAAAAAGGCGAGCATCCTGCTCGCCTTTTTCCGAAAGAACTTAAACTTAATTAGTTAATAATTAAGCTAATGCGCCTTTAGCCGCTTCGACTAGTGCGCTGAAAGCTGCTTTGTCATGTACTGCGATGTCGGCAAGGATCTTACGATCGATTTCAACAGACGCTTTCTTCAAACCGTTAATGAAACGGCTGTATGACATACCATTTTGACGAGCAGCAGCATTGATACGTGCAATCCATAGTTGACGGAATTGACGCTTGCGCTGACGACGGTCACGGTAAGCATATTGACCAGCTTTAGTTACAGCTTGTACCGCTACGCGATATACACGTGAACGTGCGCCGTAATAACCTTTTGCCTGCTTGAGGACTTTTTTGTGACGAGCACGTGCGATAGTGCCGCGTTTTACTCTAGCCATTAATCAGTCTCCTAAGTCTTATACGTAAGGCAACATGCGCTGAACCAATTTGGTATCAGAGTCATGAACCAGTTTTTTGCCACGAAGGTGACGTTTACGCTTAGAGCTCTTCTTAGTCAAAATGTGACGTAAGTGAGACTGTTTGCTTTTAAAGCGGCCAGAACCCGTTTTCTTGAAACGCTTGGCGGCACCGCTTACAGTTTTCATTTTAGGCATTGCTAAAACTCCGCATTGTTTAATATCGGTATTTTTCGTGTTGCAGTCACTTCATACCGGTTAATGTTTAGCAGCAAGGTGTTTAAGGGTGCAGATTCCTTAAAACTTTAGACCGTTACTACTTCTTATTTGGGGCTAGCACCATGATCATCTGACGGCCTTCCACACGACGTGGGAAAGACTCGCATGTAGCGATATCTTCTAAATCGGTTTTAACGCGGTTTAGTAGATCGATACCGATGTCTTGGTGCGCCATTTCACGACCGCGGAAGCGGATCGTAACTTTGGCTTTATCACCACCTTCAAGAAAGCGACGCAGGTTGCGCAGTTTGACCTGGTAATCGCCTTCATCAGTGCCAGGGCGAAATTTAATCTCCTTGACCTGAATTTGCTTCTGTTTTTTCTTCTGCTCTTTTTGAGCTTTACTTTTTTCGAAGAGGAATTTGCCATAGTCCATAACTTTACAGACTGGCGGCTCGGCATTCGGACTGATTTCTACTAGATCTAGGCCCGCTTCTTCTGCGTTACGAGTAGCTTCTGCTAGAGAAACCACACCAACCTGTTCACCGTCTTTGCCAATTAATCTTACTTCTCTGGCTTTAATCTCATCGTTAATGCGGGCTTTGTCGCCCTGAGCCTTGTTGTTAGCGCCTTTAATGTGCTATTCCTCCAAACATTTAATTCTTTTGTCTGCTTTTGGGAGGTCGGTTGACCCAAAGTAAAACCAAAAGCAGACACCTTAATTGTGCATTATACACAATTTGCTCAACTACTTAATCGTCTTTTCAACAACTTCTTGTTGAGCCATGGCAATAAAGTCTTCCAGGCGCATTTTGCCTAGGTCGTCACCGCGACGAGAGCGTACTGCTACTTCGCCCGCTTCCATTTCTTTATCGCCCACAACTAGCATATACGGAATACGCTTCAAAGTGTGCTCGCGGATTTTAAAGCCGATCTTCTCATTTCGCAAGTCAGACTTTGCTCTAAAACCTAATTCTTGCAGTTTTTTTACACAATCTGAGGCATATTCAGCTTGTTTGTCGGTAATATTCATTACCACAACCTGCTGAGGTGCCAACCAGAGTGGGAAGAAACCTGCAAATTCTTCGGTCAAAATTCCAATGAAGCGTTCTAGTGAACCCAAAATAGCGCGGTGAATCATAACCGGTACTTTGCGTTCGCCATCTTCTGCTACATAAGTAGAGCCCAAGCGACCTGGCATTGAGAAATCTAGCTGTACGGTTCCGCACTGCCATGCACGGTCTAAGCAATCGTGCAGTGTAAACTCAATTTTCGGTCCGTAGAACGCACCTTCTCCAGGCTGATAATCGAACTCGATGTCATTAGCTTTAAGTGCATCTGCAAGCGCAGCTTCTGATTTATCCCAAATCTCGTCAGCACCTACGCGCTTTTCTGGGCGAGTAGACAGCTTAACTTTGATATTTTCGAAACCAAACGCAGCGTATGTCTCGTACACCATCTTAATACAGCCACTCACCTCTTCTAGGATCTGTTCTTCAGTACAGAAAATGTGAGCATCGTCTTGCGTAAAGCCACGAACTCGCATTAGGCCGTGTAGTGCGCCCGATGGTTCATTACGGTGACAGCAGCCAAACTCAGCCATACGAAGAGGCAGGTCGCGGTACGATTTCAAACCTTGGTTGAAAATTTGTACGTGGCCTGGGCAGTTCATTGGCTTAACGGCATATTCACGCTTTTCAGATTCAGTCGTAAACATGTTTTCAGCGTACTTGTCCCAGTGACCTGATTTTTCCCAAAGCGAGCGGTCCATCATTAATGGGCCTTTAACTTCGTCATAATCGTATTCACGAAGCTTCTTACGCACATAGCTTTCTAGCTCGGTGTAAATTGACCAACCGTCGTTGTGCCAAAACACCATACCCGGCGCTTCTTCTTGCCAATGGAAAAGGTTAAGTGCTTTACCAATTTTACGGTGGTCGCGCTTTTCAGCTTCTTCTAAGCGCTGTAGGTAAGATTTAAGCTGCTTCTTATCTGCCCACGCAGTACCGTAAATACGCTGAAGCATTTTGTTGTCGCTATCGCCACGCCAGTAAGCACCTGCCACTTTCATCAGTTTGAAGTGATGGCAGAACTTCATATTTGGCACGTGAGGGCCACGACACATATCTGTGTATTCTTCGTGGTGATACAGCGCGGGGCGGTCGTCCTTGCTGATGTTCTCATCAAGAATTTCCATCTTGTAGCTTTCACCGCGCGCTTCAAATGCATCGCGTGCTTCTTGCCAGCTAACTTTGTTCTTAACCACGTCGTAATTGGTTTTAGCCAGTTCAAGCATACGCTTTTCTAGTTTGGCTAAATCTTCCTGGGTTAGGCTTTCTTCCATATCAACATCGTAGTAGAAACCGTTGTCGATAACAGGGCCGATAGCCATTTTGGTGTTAGGCCAAAGTTGTTTGATAGCGTGACCTAACAAGTGCGCGCAACTGTGACGAAGAATTTCTAAACCTTCATCGTCTTTTGCAGTGATTATTTGAAGTTGTGCGTCCGCGTCAATCATATCAACGGCGTCGACTAACTCACCGTTTACTTTTCCTGCAATGGTTGCTTTGGCTAAACCAGGGCCAATATCATTTGCAACATCTAGTACAGAAACAGCGTTATCGAAAGCGCGTTGGCTTCCATCAGGAAGGGTAATTACAGGCATTTTAATTCCTTTACAGTGGTGACGCCTACTCTGCGCCACATGCATATTTTTGAAAATTTAATCGTGCTTTATAGCACTCGAAACTTGCTTTATTTGAAGCGACTAAAGTACAGCATAAAAATACAGCGCATTGGTACTGCAAAACTGTATACGCCTCGAACTTACTGAGTTTTCTCAGTATTAAAGCAAGTGGTGGATTATAACCAGTGTTGGTTCAACTTCAATATCGAAAAGCCTTTATTGGCTAATTTGTGAAGGTTTGATTTCGTTTAGGAAGATTTTGAGTAGAAATTTATGCATTTCACCATTTTTATCCCATACTTTAGTGTAAGGCGATAAAGGTTGCTGGACTAGCTCTTCGCTGGTGTTCTAGTGTGCCATAGGAAAGTAGTCACTCAACACTCCAATCGCCTTGAAAAAAGCATTAAAACAAGCAGAGCGTGCAATATGTGGCATTTTATCAGCGAGCATATTTCAGATGAAACCCAGCAGTTTTTTAGCTGCCATAAAGCCGAACGAGTAAGTGGCGGAGATACACACGAAAGTTACATCATAAAAGATACGACCCATCGCTACTTTGTTAAAACCCGCAAATATGATGATACTCAGCAATTATCTCATGAAGCCGAAGGACTAGCGGCCATCGCTAACACGCAAACCATTGCTACCCCGCGAGTCATTTGCCATGGAATTACAGCCAATGAAACGCCTAATATGGAATATTTGGTACTTTCTCACGTTCGATTTATTGAACCTTCTGAAAATGACTATTTCATTTTAGGGCAGCAACTCGCTGCATTTCATGCGGTTAACGCCTACACCAGCTATGGATGGCCGCATGACAATTACATTGGTGCCAGTGTACAAACAAATGGAAGAATGGCTTCTTGGGCTGACTTTTTTGCAGAAAAACGGATTGGTAGCATGCTAGAACGCTTGGCATCAATTGGTACATGGAAAAGCGAAGATGGCAATATAGACGATATTGTTACTCGAGTAAGACACCTCTTGAGCTTACATCAACCTCATCCTTCACTACTTCATGGCGATTTATGGGCGGGTAACGCGGGATTTAACAAGAAAGGGCCAGTCTTATTCGACCCAGCGGTGTACGTTGGGGACGCCGAAACCGACCTTGCCATGGCTGAATTGTTTGGTGGCTTTCCCCAATCATTCTTTGAGGGTTACCATCAACACACCCCAATCGAAAAAAATTACCGCTTAAGAAAACCAATTTACCAGCTTTACCATATTTTAAATCACGGGTTATTATTTGGCGCGCACTACATAGCGCAAGCAAAACAAATATTAGACGACATTTACAAGCGTTAATGTAACAAACAAATTCGCTTGCATTTGTTGCCCATCAGCCTTTTTACCTGCGGATTAGGAAAGAAAGCACCGCAAACTGTAAATAGATATAAGTCGATTTAAAATAGAGAGTAGCTTTTATTATGACAAACTCAGGCCCTGTAGCACTCATAACCGGGGCAGCAAAGCGAATTGGCGCCGCCATGGCGTGTCAGCTTCATAGCGAAGGCTATCGCGTTATTATCCATTATGGGCATTCTAAAGACGAGGCACTTGCACTGGCTGAAAAGCTAAATAGTCAGCGGGAGGACTCTGCTACCTGTCTCCAAGCCAACCTTTGTAATTCAGACGAAGTAAGTGCACTTGGGCAGCGAGCATTAGGCATTTGGGGTCAGATAAACGTTTTAGTAAATAATGCTTCTAGTTTTTACCCCACTCCGGTGGGCGAAATTTCAGAAGACGACTGGGTATCTCTGATAGGCAGTAACGTGAAGGGACCATTGTTTTTGTCACAAGCATTGGCACCCGCATTAGCGGTAAGTAAAGGCTGCATTATCAATATGGTCGACATGCATATCGACCGTCCACTCCCCAAACACAGTGTTTACCTCATTGCTAAATCCGGTCTTGCCTCACTAACCCAATCGTTAGCTATAGACTTAGCCCCCAACGTTCGCGTAAATGGTATTGCGCCAGGGGCAATTTTGTGGCCAGAACGGGACATGGACGAGGACGAAAAAGACAAACTGATATCGAGTATTCCACTGGGTGAACTAGGTACACCAAATGACATTGCTAAAACATTGTCGTTCTTGGCATCGGCCCCTTACATCACTGGACAAATCATTTATGTCGATGGCGGGCGCGGACTTCATACTGGTGCCTCCGCGTGAATATTTCCCAAGTGAAATCATGGCCCCCAAAAGTTTCACAACTAAGAAACGCTTGCCGCGCTGGTGTCATCAGCGTTGCCTTGTTTGCTTTGCTAGGCTGTTTTGGCGGAAGTACCGTAAAGCAAAGCATTGACGATTACGCCGCACGACTCTCGCGTGTACTCGATACGCCCCTCCCCGATTCGTTTAACGATAAGATTACCACCCCGCTTCCCAAACTTGCAGACTCCGCCACGCTTAAACACGCTATTGAGGGCGTGAATATAAACCTGCGTGAGTTTTATGCGCTGCAAGATTGTGAGTTAGGCACAGTGGTTGCCGAACGCAATACGTCGCTAGGAAAAAGTCAGCTTCCATCACAGCGGCTTGTTTATGAGAGCAAGCTGCTTAATGTACTCAAAAGCTGTGAAGCAGCGCTCACGAAAGAAAACGAGTCTAACCAGAGAAACGCGACACTGGCAGCAACCATCGCATCGTGGCGTGAACAAAAAACACAAAACTACAGTAAAACGTGGGCAAATCTAGTCCAAGGGAGCCAAGAATTGCGTCTGGCGCTTAATACACCTGAACGTCTTTTCTCAGTTGAAAATAATAAAGACGCACTTTCTAGCGTAAACGCGCTTTATTACATCAACAGCTTAAGTAACAAAGGATTGCTCTTGAGCGATATGTATTCTTCCAATACAGCATCGAGCGATACAGAAACAGAGGCTACGAATGAAAATAATAGTGAGAGTATTATTGAGAGCAGCGAGCTTGAACAACAGTTAAAAATTATACGTTCAGCCAGGTTACCCGCTACACTTTGGCATACACAACAAACCTTAACGCAAAACCTCTCATTACTTACAAATCTGCTTGAAACCCAGCTTGATGCGGTAAGCTGCCCAGAAGGCCGCGCCAGCGACAAAGCAAAAATATTGCGTAATGTATTCTATCTTTTCTTTATTGAGGAAATACAACCTGTAGGAAGTTTGGTAAATCAATACCATTACAAACTAGCGCCATTATGGGAAGACTGGCTTGCGCAGCCGTCGCTGCACGAGGAATTCAAACGCTACATCAGGCAGCAGTCACAAGACGGATTCAATCAATACAGCAGCGTCATGAAAGCGCATGTCAACTTATGGCAAGGATTCCTTGGTAGATGTAATCTATCGCCCGTCGCGCCTGTTTAATAGCGCGACGAGCAAATCCACCAGCCCAGCTTTTGCTGAACATCTCCTCACCTCTGGCCAGCTTTGCTGTAGCACGTTCAATATGTTCGGTTCCTTTCTAGATTTGAAAAGAGGGCAAATCACCCATTTCAATAATCCTTCACATAACAAATGTTAAAGAATATTTTCTCCTGCTTCTGGGTCTCTCGAATTCCGAGCCTGCTCTCGTATCTCATGGGCTTCGGAAGACACATCATCATTAATTTTCGATTCTTGTGGGCGCGCATTTCCAGCCCCTTTTGCACTTGACCTTTCGTTTCGATTTTCTGTGGCTCCACTATTCTTTTCGCTATCCAAGCTTTTTACGTTCTTTTGGCCTGTAGTTATTTCACTTAACTCATTTGCTTCATTTTCAGAAGGACGAGCGCTTGAAGCGTATTTCTCGGAAGCGTGGTAAATATGCATACCCTCAGGGAAAATGCGCTCTCTCGCATCATCAGGCATACTGATATTCGCCTCTAAGAAGGCTTGGGTGATTTTACGCATCAGCACCGATGCCATTTTTAGTACACTCGTTTTCTCTACATCCACCCAAAAATAAACCTTGATGTTGTAGGTCGAGGGGCCTAGTTCGTCGATAAGAATTTGCGGTTCAGGGTCGATTAACACGTTGTCTTGTGCTGACGTAATTTCTTGCGCCATCTGCTGTGCGTGTTGTATATCAGCATCGTAGCCAACGCCAATAACAAACTGACCACGCATTAGCGGGTTGGCCGTAAGGTTTTTGATTACCCCTTTGTAAATAGTCGCGTTAGGTATTTGAATATGGTTGCCGTCAAAATCCACCAGCGTTGTCGCACGTGCCGTTACTTTCTGAATGATGCCGGTGAAATCGTTGATTTGTACGATATCCCCTATCCTAAAGGGGCGTTGAATAGTAAGCAGTAGGCTTGAAATAAAGTTCTCGGCGATGTCGCGAAAGGCGAAACCAAGAATAAGCCCCACCACACCTGTACCACTCACCACCGCGATTGCAAACCCAGTGAGCCCAGCTAAGAACAAAAATAGATAAATACCGAGTAAAATTAAGACTAAACTGACACTTCTTTGAATGACTGAGCGCAGCAGTGGAGATGTGGTCGTACGGGTTAACGGTTTAACTAAAACCTTGGCAATATGTGGCGCTAAAAGGATAAACGCCGCCATGATAACTAAACCTAGCGCCAACCCCGGTAATCGATAAACAAAGTTCTCCCAAAGCTGAGAGAGTAGCGACTGTGCACTTGATAAACTGCTTATTGCGCCACCTTCGTCACTTTGTTGAAGCAAAGTTTGTATGAAAGGTTCGCTGTCGGTTTGTGGGAAAGAAAGCCCCGCTCGATTATTTAAAATAGAGGGTTGTAATATTTGTTGCGCACTGAACATCACCTCACTCCTTGGCGTTCATGTGTTTCGGTTTTTAATATAAATAACTACGACGCGATAACTAAATAAGATCCCAGCCCGATGGTAAATAAAAAACTGCCCCATATAGCGTGTTCTATAACCACCACGGGCGTCGAGTTAGTTTGCATATACCTATAACCGAAAATGCCACCGCCAATCCAAGAAATGACTACAGCAATCCAGTTACCGTACACTAAGTGGGCTAAACCAAATAAAAAAGTACTTAAGGCCCACCTTGCATATTTCGAAGGCAGTATTCGCTTGTAACGGTGAAAAAAGTACGTTCGAAAAATGATCTCTTGCGGGATGACCGACACTAACGGATAAATCAATAATGTAGCTATCCACATCCATGGCTGGTTCATAGGCCAATGTAGGAACAATTCCGGTTTAAAAAAGTAAACTACCAGCGCCAGTAAGCTCGCCCAAGGCAAAAATAACCTTAGCGTACTTTTTAAATGCGTTCGATAGTCTTCCCAATGCCACAATTTAATGCGTTTAAATTGCTTATCTGCTAACAAGATAGCTAAGCAACAAAGTCCCATAACACCTAAAATAGGCATGAGATAATTTGCAAAATGCTTTATCCAGTAGAGAACGGCAAAGGGAATCACCACAAAGAGCAAGATCAATTCAGACCACAGCTTTGCCACAACTCACCTCTTTCTCTCGATCATGCTAGGTTCGCTGATCGATTCCCCAAACGTTTTTACTAACTAGAATCGATGCTAAACCAACAAGATAATTACCAACCGATGACACTTTTATGAATTTTTACGGTTTATGTCTATGAAAGTGTAGTGCCAATTTGCAAAGCATGAGTGATTAATTAAGTGCTACTTTAGCCCTATGCTTTACTACGCATTCGTAACTCTCTATATAGATAAGGTTTTTTAAGAGCAGTGGAAACTTGTAAGCGTTTTTTAGTAATAAGTAACAACGCTCATTATAGTGTTCTACTTCAATAATCGGCTTCGAAAAACCTATTTTGAAGTACGTGAACGCGTTGAATTCAGGTAGTGTTTGTATATCGCACAAAAGTCGTGAAATAATTGCATAAGATGTATAAGGCGATACCAATGACAAAAAATAGCCCTAGCGACGTTTTACAGCAAATTGAAAACCACTATGCCTCTTTGTCCCCTTCGGGCAAGGCTATTGCGCATTATATTCAGCAGAATCCTATCGCAGTATTAAGTCAATCTACGTCTTTAATTGCAGAAAAAACGGGGACGTCAAAGGCCACAGTCAGTCGATTCTTTCGCCAGCTGGGTTTTGACTCGCACCAGCAAGCTAAAGAGGCGCTTGTTCAGCTACGTGAGCAAGGCGTGCCTGTTGTAAGCCCTTCAAGTGGCGTACTTCAGCATGAGAATGATAGTAAGAATTTGGCCAATACATTTGAAAGCACTTCCTCAGAGGCGTTGACAGATATTGCTAAATTGCTGGCATCAGCAGGCCAGGTCACCTTGATTGGTTTTAGAAACGCCTACCCCATTGCACTTCATTTTAGGCAGCAGCTCAAACAAATTCGTGCGTCGGTCCGTGTGCTTCCTCAGCCCGGTCAAACACTTAGTGAAGATATTATCGACCTAACCGAAAATGATCTTGTCGTACTTTTTGGTTTTCGTCGTAGAACCCGACAATTCAAATTTGTTTTAAATAGCATTAAACACTGTAAAACCGTATTAATTACCGATCCAACGGGCCAAGGATATCGTCACGATGTCGACCACCTGTTGGTTACCCACATTGGCAGTGACTCGCCTTTTGATAGTTACGCGGCTCCAATGAGCCTGGTTGCATCACTGTGTAACCTTACCTACGAAGTATTAGGAAGCCAGGCCGCAGACCGCGTCGACGCGATTACTGACATCTACATTCAAATGGATGAGCTAGAAAGTCCAAAGCGTTAACCCTTCCCACAGAACACTTTTTAAGCAATACTATAAAGAGAGCGGATAGCAGAGAATTGTTATTTTGCAAGCGTAAAGGGAACTAAAGCGCTTAAAAATGGGTATAAGTATTAATTCACAACGCTTATTTTGGGTTTTAATGCATAAAAACGTACCTGTTAATTTAATTTCACTGCTAAAAGCGTGTGGTTGGAGTTGATATGGATAAAACGCAAGTAGTCATGGAAGAAGCTAACGGTGTGCTAGACTTTTGGTTTGGAGAACTCTCCCCAGAGCAATGGTTTAAGGAAGATGCAGCACTAGATAAAACGATAACTTCGCGATTTTCAAAGTTGCGTGCAGCAGCCATAAAGGGCGAGTTGTGGCCTTGGCGAGCGACGGCTACCGGTCGTCTTGCCGAAATAATTCTTCTCGATCAATTCTCGCGAAATATTCATCGCAATGACAAAGATGCATTCAGTGCAGACAGCATGGCTTTGGTTCTTGCGCAAGAAGCGGTAAGTGTTGAAGCCGATAAGGTACTTACACCGCAGCAGCGCGCGTTTCTGTATATGCCGTTTATGCATAGTGAATCACTCGCAATCCACGACGTCGCATTGGAACTATTTTCACAAGAAGGCCTTGAAAGAGAATTCACCTTTGAAAAGCGCCATCAACAGATAATTGAAATATTTGGCCGCTACCCTCACCGCAACCGAATTTTAGGGCGCGAGTCGACACCAGAAGAAGTTGCATTCCTGAAGCAAAACCCCCAAGGCTTTTAGCAACTTATTTAGTGTTCTTTAACGATTTACTCAGCGCTTTACCAATTATGTAACTCACAGAAAATAATGTACGTACTAAAATGCCCAATGAAGTAACGTTCGTCTCTCTTGACTTTTTAATGAAACAGTTGTTTCATTAATCTAAAGACGAATAAAGAAACAATAACGAATAAGTAACGCGCTGTGAGCTCTCCTTTTGTACTGAAGCCCTGTGATGCCAAGTTCACACAGGCAATTAAAAACCTAGAAATCGCATTCAGTCTTGACGGTAGTGTTAAAGATGACGCATTTTCGGCGTCAGGAAAAGCGCTGAATCAGGCAAAAAGTCAAAGTAAATTGCCGCTTAGCGGACTAGGTCTGGCAGTAAAAGATTTGTTTCACATTGAAGGATTGCCAACCGCAGCAGGAAATCCTGATTGGTTAGCCACACACGCGATTCCGAAAAACACAAATCGTTGCGTAGCAAAGATGCTTCAAGCGGGTGCCGCGTTCAAAGGCAAAACCATCACTGATGAACTTGCCTACAGTTTACACGGGCAGAATAAGCACTATGAAACACTGGTTAACCCGGCTGCGCCGGCTCATATACCTGGTGGCTCTTCATCAGGTTCAGCGGTGGCTGTTAGCGCACACCTTGCCGACATAGGGCTTGGCACCGACACCGGCGGCTCTATTCGCGTACCGTCTAGCTATCAAGGGTTATGGGGGCTTCGCACCACGCACGGCGTTGTGGCCTGCGACAATATGGTGGCACTTGCCCCGTCGTTTGATACCGTGGGCTGGATGACACGCGACCTAAACACGCTGACTAAGGTTGCCAATGTCTGCATAGATAGCGCAACACAAAGTGAAATATCAGGTTCGCC